>ENA-UOUL01000020-UOUL01000020.1-bioreactor-metagenome-genome-assembly--contig:-NODE-20-length-235767-cov-9.773380_pt1 | contig 235767 bp, 177 predicted proteins | sample MGYA00249838_ERZ747220 | MGnify/ENA primary metagenome ERZ747220 (study PRJEB28778, sample SAMN05720191) | bioreactor metagenome | isolation source: Anaerobic biogas reactor | place: USA:Washington... | reverse complement strand
CGACTCTGCCGTCCCTACGGGACTAGGGGTCTTTAGGGTCGCATGGACCCCGGGTTGAAACCCGGGGCTATTCTCTTGCGTCCCTGACGGGACTTACTCTGGGCATGTCGTGGATTCTTGCGCTAACTCCCGGGCTATTCTCGGTCGCCCTTTCAGGGCTGCAGGAACAGGCACGCGTAGCCGGGCGTGGATTCTTCGCGCCTCTTGTGTCCCCCGCCGTCTTGTGTCCCCCGCTGGTCTTGTGTCCCCCGCTGGCGGGGGTGGCCGCCGAAGGCGGCCGGGGGTGGATTTTAACCCCCGCGATTTCGGGCGAGTCCGGAATGATCCTCCTTGGTGTCTTGGTGTCTTTGTGTGAGGCCGTATCCATCGCATCGTATTTCACACCAAGACACAAAGACACAGAGATCAGGGTTCGCTGCTCCCTATCTTTTGCGAGCGTTTTACAATTCCGTGACACCCCGCGGTGTCCTGGCCGGTATGCTGACGGGACAACGCAGCTTCGAGAGAAGGAGACTTGCCATGAGAAACCTGAGTGTGATGTTGTGCGCGGGCCTTGTGGTGGCGGGGGTGGCGTGGCCGGCGGAGCAGGAACTGGAGAGCCGCGTCGCCTCGATCGGCATGTTCAAGAACGGGCTGGCCGTTGTGACCCGCACGGTCGACGTCCCCGGACCGGGTGTATACCTCGTGACCAACCCACCCGAACCCGTTCACGGGAGCTTCTGGCTGGAAAGCGATGCGACGGTCGAGGCGCGCATGACGACCCGCGAACTCGAGATTCCCGTGGCCGAGGCCGGCGGACCAGGCCTGGAAGAAGAGTGGGCCGGCGCTACCGTGACGCTGTACTTCCGGGATGCGGGCATCCCGCCCGTGACGGGGACGGTGCTCGAGACCGGAAAGGCTGCCCCGGTGTGGAACCGCACCTATCAGCCGCCTCAGTACGGATTCTCGCCCTTTTCGTCGTGGCGGTACCCGGATGTCCCGAACCCGGCCGGCCAGAGCTCGGCGGCGCGTTATCTGGTGTTGCGGACGGACCGGGGACGGGTGTACGCCGATGCCTCGATGATTGCGTACGCGGATGTGGCGGGTGCGCGCGACACCCTTCGCCAGACGCGGCCGGTCCTTGAACTGACCGTGACGGAGGGCCCGGCGCCCGCGCGGGTGACGATGTCGTATCTGACCAAGGGCATTGCCTGGGCGCCCAGTTACCGTCTGGACCTTTCTGGCGACACCCAGTTGACCATCGAGCAGGCCGCGGTGATTAAGAACGAGCTTGAGGATACCGCCGAAGCGGAGATGTACCTCATATCGGGGTTTCCGAGTGTGCAGTTTGCCCACGTGACCTCGCCCTTTTCGCTGAACACCACGTGGACGGCGTTCTTTCAGCAACTGAGCCAGCAGATCCGGCCCTACAGCGGCCTGGGCCACGCCGCGACCCAGCAGGCGGTCGTGTCGAATGTGATCTCGCCCGTTCAGGGCATCGATTTTTCGGCCATCCCCCTTGGCGAAGGGCCGGATATCCATTACCAGCCCATCGGCCGGCGCAGCCTCAAGGCGGGCGATGCGCTCGCGGTTCAGGTGGCGTCGGCTTCCGCCTCCTGCGAGCGCATCGTGGAATGGATTGTGCCCGACACCCGCGGAGCGAACGGCCAGTACCTGCCCGAACACCGGTACCAGGAGGACCCCGACGCCTTGCGGGACACGGCCTGGGATGCGGTGCGGTTCAAAAACCCGCTTCCGTTCCCGATGACAACCGGCGCGGCCATGATCCTGTCGGACGGGCGGTTCCTGGGCCAGCAGATGTGCTACTGGACGAACAAGGGGGAGAGCGCGATCGTGCACATCACCCAGGCGCTGAGCATCCGCACCCGTAGCACGGAATACGAGATGGAAGGAACGCGCGAGCAGGTCTATATCGCGGGGCAGCGGTATCAGAAGACCACGGTCAAGGGGGAACTTACCGTCAGCAACCACCGCGAAGAAACCGTGAAACTGCTCATCCGCCGCCGGTTCAGCGGCGACTTCCTGCGGGCCGACGGCGACCCCGCCTGCGTGCTGCTGGAGGAAGGTGTCTGGTGCGTCAACAAGCGCAACGAACTGACCTGGACTGTTGACCTCCAACCCGGCCAGGAAACCGCGCTTGCCTACGAATACGTGGTCCTCGTGTACTTTTAGGGCAGGGGCCTCGCCGATCCGGAACAGGGGGGTTCTTCAGCGTGTTTCCATGCAGGGCGCGTGCCGGGGCCGCGTTTGCGGCCCGGGTGCGCGTCTCCGGCATGAACGTCGGGGAGTGGTGAATGGCGCGCGCGGCTGCGGGCGTTACATGGACGGCTCCCCCGCCGGAATGCTATACTTAGCCTGAGGGCTGAAGAACTATGTTATGCGAACGTTGTCACAAGCGGCTGGCGACCCTGAGGTATAGCGAAGTCATTGATGGCAAAGCCATTGCCAGGAGCATCTGCCAGAACTGCCTGAACGAGATTCAGGGCGACGCCAGCACGGGCTTCGAGATGTCCGGCGCCGCCCCGCCGCCGCGCCACGACCTGTTTCAGCGGATGGCCACCGACCGCCTGGCGCGGCATATTGTGTGTTCCGCGTGCGGTCTCCAACTGGCGGAGGGTCTGCAGCGGGGGGTGCTCGGGTGCCCGGTATGTTACGACAGTTTTACCGATCACCTCCCCAATGTGCTCCGCGGCATCCAGCCCGGGTTGCGCCATCGCGGCAAGATGCCGTCGCGCGACGCTTCGCGCGAACAACTGCATATGCAGCTTCAAACCAAGCGGGCGTTGCTCCGCAGCGCCCTGAAAACCGAAAACTATGAGGACGCCGCCCGGCTGCGCGACGAGATCAAGGGTCTGGAACTGACGCTGAACTCGGGGGCGCCCCATAAGGGCTGAACACCTGATGCTGGAGACGTTGCTCGAAAAGAAGGCCCGGTGGCTGTCCGGCGAGGGACCCGAAGCCGATATCGTCATCGAATCGGGGGGTACGCTCGCGCGGAACCTCGCCGATCTGCCGTTTCCCGGCCAGGCGTCCGACGACGAACTGCACAACGTGCTGGATCGCGTGCTCGGGGCCATGGAAGGCCACGATATTTTCCGTGCGGGGCAGTTTTTCATGGTCGAACATCTCGAACCGCGCGTGGTGCGGTTCCTGGTCGAGCGGCGGCTCATCACGCCGGACATGGAACGCGCGCGCGGCCCCCGCGGCGTGTGGCTCAGCGACGACCAGGCCTTCAGCGTGATGGTGAATGGGCGGGACCATGTGCGGCTCCAGGTTCGTTCGGCGGGGTTCAATGTCGACGAAGTGTGGACCCGGCTCAGCCATGCCGACGATCTTCTTGGGAACGTGCTTGATTTCGCATTTCACGAAAAGTACGGGTATCTCAGCGCCTCGGTGTCTGAAGTGGGCACGGGGTTTGGCCTGTTCGCCCTCGCCCATCTCGCGGGCCTCGCCATGAGCAACCGGGTGCTGGCCGAGAGTGAAAAGGCCCGCGAAAGCGGACACCGCATCGAGGGACTGTTTGGTCCGGTCAGCGAGGGGCTGGGAGACATGTTTACCGTGGCCAACACGGCCACCCTGGGACGTTCCGAGGAGGAGATCCAGTTTAACCTGCGGCATCTCGTGACGGGACTGCTCGAGAGCGAGCGGCGCGCGCGGCAGCAGCTCCATGCGGAAGGGGCCCGCGCGCTCGAAGATCGCGTCGGGAGAGCGGCCGGGATCGCCCGCGGCGCGCACCTGCTCGAATTCAGCGAGGCCCTCAGCCTGTTGTCTTCGCTGCGGCTGGGCCGTGCGATGGAACACATCACGGACTACACGTATAAGCAACTGAACAAGACGCTGTATGCCGCGCAGCCGGCCCACCTGGCCATGCGGGTGGGGCAGGACTGCGACGAGCTGACGTTGAGCATGAAACGGGCGGACCTTTTCCGGTCCACGTTTTCCTGAACGGCGGAATGCGAACCTTGCGGTCAGGCGGCCCGGAGGCCTAGACAGGGAGTAACGAGAAGAACGATGTGGGATAGATTTACCGAACGCGCAAAGCATGTGATCAGCACCGCCCGGGAAGAAGCCACGCGTCTCGGGAGCGAGTACGTGCGCACCGAGCATATCCTGCTTGGGCTGTGCCGCGAACCCGACGGGATCGCGGCGCGGGCCCTCGAGAATCTGGGCGTCGACATTGAATCGCTCGCCATGGAAATTGAGCAGCAGGTGCAGCGGGGCAACGCGGTTCCGTCGAGCGACGAGATCGCGTTTACTCCCCGCGCCAAGAAGGTCCTCGAGCTTTCCGTCGAGGAAGCGCGCCGGTTCAACCACAGCTACATCGGCACTGAACACATCCTCCTCGGGCTGGTCAAGGAAGGGGAGGGGATCGCCGCGAAAGTGCTCCAGGATCTCAAGATCGATCTCGAGAAGATCCAGGCCGAAGTGATCCGCTTGCTCGGCGATCAGGGCAAGCCGGGCCCGCAGGCGTCCACCAGCAAGAAGAGCCAGACCCCGGCGCTGGACACGTTCGGGCGCGATCTCACCGTTCTTGCCCAGGAGGGCAAGCTTGACCCCGTGATCGGGCGCGAATCGGAAATCGAGCGGGTGATTCAGGTGCTGAGCCGCCGCACGAAGAACAATCCCGTGCTGATTGGCGAGGCGGGGGTGGGCAAGACCGCCATTGTTGAAGGTCTGGCGCAGGCCATCATCAAGGGCGACGTGCCCGATCTGCTGCTGGGCCGGCGGGTGCTGACGCTCGATCTGGCGGGGGTGGTGGCCGGCACCAAGTACCGCGGCCAATTCGAGGAACGCCTGAAATCCGTGATGAAGGAAATCCGGCGGGCCGACAACATCATTCTGTTCATCGACGAACTGCACACCATCGTGGGCGCCGGCGCGGCGGAAGGCGCGGTGGACGCCGCCAACATGCTGAAACCGTCGCTGGCACGCGGGGAACTCCAGTGCATCGGCGCCACGACCATGGACGAATACCGCAAGCACATCGAGAAGGACGCGGCGCTGGCCCGGCGGTTTCAGACGATCCTGGTTGATGCTCCTTCCGTCGATCAGACCATCGAAATTATCCGCGGCCTGCGCGACAAGTACGAGGCGCACCACCGCGTGAAGTTCTCCGACGAAGCCATTGTCGCCGCGGCCAAGCTCTCCAACCAGTACATCAGCGACCGGTTCCTGCCCGACAAGGCGGTGGACGTCATTGACGAAGCGGGCAGCCGCGCGCGGCTGCAGATCACCACCCGGCCCGCCGAACTCAAGCAGGTCGAGAAAGACATCGAACTGGTGACCCAGGAGAAGGAAGCTGCCATCCGGAGCCAGGAATACGAGCGCGCCGCCGCGTTGCGCGACCGCGAACGCCACCTGATCGCCCAGCTGGAGGAGAAGAAGCGCGAGTGGGAGAAGAAGCGCGATTCGGCCGAAATGGTCGTGACCGAGGAGGATATCGCGTACATCGTCTCCAAGTGGACCGGGATCCCGCTCACCAAGCTCGAAGAGAACGAGTCGCACCGCCTCCTGCGCATGCGGGAAGAGCTGCGCAAGTCGGTCGTGGGCCAGGACGGCGCCCTCGACAGCATTGCGCGGGCCATTCAACGGTCGCGCGCGGGGCTCAAGAGCTCCTCGCGTCCGGTGGGCTCCTTCCTCTTCCTGGGGCCGACGGGCGTGGGCAAGACCCTGCTTGCCAAGAGCCTGGCCTCGTTCCTGTTTGGCAACGAAGAGGCCCTGATTACGGTGGATATGTCCGAGTATATGGAGAAATTCGCCGTATCACGGCTGGGCGGCGCCCCGCCCGGCTATGTCGGGTACAACGAAGGCGGCCAGTTGACCGAACAGGTCCGGCGCCGTCCCTATTCGGTGGTGCTGTTTGACGAGATCGAGAAGGCCCATCCCGACGTGTTCAACGTGCTGCTTCAGGTCCTCGAAGAAGGGCACATGACCGATTCGACGGGGCGCAAGGTCGATTTCCGCAACACGGTCGTGGTCATGACGAGCAATATCGGCACGCGCCGCATCGGGCGAAGCACCGCGGTGGGCTTCCAGCAGAGCTCGGTCGACGACGAATACAAACACATGGAATCCCGGGTCATGGACGAGGTCAAAAAGGTCTTCAATCCCGAGTTCCTGAACCGCATCGACGAAATGGTCGTATTTCACCGGCTGGGGCACGCCGAAATGTGCCAGATTGTTGACATTCAAGTGGCGGAGGTGATAGAACGCCTGCGGGATAAGTCGCTCGATCTGTCCCTCACCGACGGTGCGCGCGAGTTCATTGTCCGGGTGGGAACGGACGAGCAATATGGGGCACGGCCGCTCCGGCGCGCGGTGCAACATCATATCGAGGATCCGTTGTCCGAGTTGTTGTTAAAGGGGGAATTCGGCGCTGGAACCCGTATCACGGTTCGGCCGTCGGAAACCGACGACAGGCTGGTGTTTGAGCCGGCCGGTACAGTGGCGGAAGGTGTAATCACTTGATGCGTCTTACCATCTATCCGGTTCTTGCCGTTGCCCTGGCGGTGTGCGCGGGCGCGGCGGCCCAGCCCGCGGACCTGGCGGGGAAACCCCTCGGCGACGTCCGTTTGCAGGGGCTCGAGCGCATCAGCGAACAGGTGGTGCGCGCGCAGATCGAATCCCAACCCGGCGGCTCCTACAGTCCGCGCGCCGTGGCGCGCGACCTGCGCCGTCTCTACGAACTCGGCTATTTTGCCACGATCAAGGCCGATGCCGCCGTCGAAGCGAACAAGGTCGTGCTCACCTATCTCTTCGAGGAAAAGCGCGTCATCAACGAGCTGCGGATCGTCGGCAACGACAAGGTCCGGACCCGGCACGTCCGGGCCGCGCTGAGCTGGAACGAGGGGGACACCTTCGACGAGCAGGGCTATGCCGCGGAACGGCAGAGCGTGCTCGACCTGTACGAAAGCAAAGGGTTCCCGAACGCCCAGGTGAATTTCATCGTCGAAGAGGCCGGCCCCGGCCGGGTCAACGTCACCTGCGCGGTCGAGGAAGGCCGGAAGGCGCGCATTCGCAAGATCGCGTTTGACGGAAACACCGTGCTTTCCCGCCGCAAGCTGAAGAAACTCGTCAAGACCGACCGCGCCTGGTGGTTCCTCGGCGGAAAATACGAGGAGGCCACGCTGGAAACCGACCTCGAGAACATCCTGGCGGAATACAAGAACTATGGGCGTCTCGAGGCCGACATTCCGGAGGTGGATTTCGCGTACGACGACTCCGGCAAACGGGTGGACATCACGATCCACATCACTGAAGGCCCCGAATACACCGTGGCCGCGCTCGACACCGCCGGCAACGAGGCGTTCGACGACGACGAGGTGTTGCGCCTCCTCGATGTGCAGGCGGGCGACGTGCACAATGCCGGACAGGTCGATGCCGACGCCCAACTCGTGCAGAAAGGCTATGAAGACAGCGGCTTTGTCACCGCGTCCGTCGAACCGCAGGTGACCCTCGACCGGGACGCCAAGACCACGAACGTCATCCACCGCGTTCAGGAAGGTGAACTGATGTACGTGGGCGAGGTCAAGATCACCGGCAATACCGTCACCCAGGATGACGTGGTGCGGCGCGAGCTGCTGCTGTATCCGGGCGAACGGTTTGACGGGACCATGCTGCGGGCCAGTGAACGCCGGCTCGACAACATCCAGTACTTCGACTCCATCCGGTTCACCCGCGAACCGATTCCGGGCGACGACGTCTTCGAGAACCTCCTGCTGGACGTGGAAGAGGGCAAGACCGGCAACTTCGATTTCGGCCTGGGGTACAGCACGGAAGAGAAGTTCGGGGTCTATTCGGAGTTGCGGCTGCGCAATTTTGACATCGCGAACTGGCCGAGTTTCAGCGGCGGCGGCCAGCAACTGCGGCTGCGCCTCAACGTGGGCGAACTCCGCAACCAGTATTACCTGGCGTTCACGGACCCCGAGATTTTCGGCTATCCGCTCGCGTTTGGGTTTGACATCTTTGACGAATCGCGCGAGTACGAAACCGGCATTGACTACGAGGAATCCAGCCAGGGCCTGCAGCTTCGTCTTGGCAAGCAGTTGTCGCCCTACGTATCGGTTCGCAGCGCCCTGCGGTACAGCGATGTGGACATCGACGACTACGGGTTCGTGTTGAATCCCGAAATCCGGCGCTGGGGCGGCGACGTGACGGTGAGTTCGCTCTGGGGCATCAACCGCAACACGGTGGACCGCCGTTTCGATCCCAGCCGGGGTTCGGAGCACGACCTCGGTTTCGAACTGGCCGGGCTCGGCGGGGACAATGAGTTCTACCGCATCGACCACGACTCGATGTGGTATGTCCCGATTGACAAGACCGAGAAATGGATCTTCTCCTTCCGGATGCGCGAGGGGTGGGTCAACGACTACGGCGACCCGAACTACGTTCCCATTCAGTACCGGTATTTTGCGGGCGGGTCCTCGACCGTGCGCGGTTACGATTACCGCGAGGTCGGCCCGACCGAGAAGCGGTTCATCTGGTTTGGAGATGAGGCCTACGTCGGCGGCGAGCTGCGCATTGTGCAGAACGCGGAACTCAAATACAAAATCACCGAAAACCTCCGCGTGTATACGTTCCTGGACGCCGGCGGCGTGTGGCGTGAAGCCAGCGATTTCGATCTCGGCGACATGAAATACAGCGTCGGTGTCGGGTTGGGATTCAACATCCCGCGGCTTGGCCCCATACGTGTCGACTACGGGATTCCGCTTAATCCCGATGAAGACCAGGGCAGCGGGCGTCTGCATCTCCAGACGGGCCTGAAATTCTAGTCTTGTGGCGCGGGGCTGTTGCCTTTCCCCGAGCGTGGCCCGGGAGGCGCGGGTCGTCCTGAGGCGCCGGGGAGGGTCATGCGAGGTTTCGAAGAAGGGTTTTTCCCGAATCGGGCCGGCGGTTTGCAGAGTTTCCAGCCGCGGTGATATACTCCGGTTTCCATGTGTCCAGAGGAGGTGGGCCGTGTTGAACGCGCCGGAACGCCGGCGCGCATTTCGGACGGCGGGGCCGCCTTGCGAGTCTTGATGTGATTGAACCAGAAACGCGAAACGAGTGTTTACAGAGGGGATTTCGTGCCGTGAAATATCGTGCCATGATGCTGGGCTTGGTTCTTGGGATCGCCATGACGGCGGTGTTGCTTCTGAATGGCCGTGTCCTTGCGCAGGACGACGCCGTTACCACCTGGAAGATAGCCGTGGTCGATCGCAAGGCGGTCTTCAACGAATACAAGAAACAGCAGGAAGAAATGAAGAAGCTGCAGGCCCAGCTCAACGGCATGCAGGGTGAACTGGACGAAATGTCCAAGACGATTCAGAGCGCGAAAGACAGCTATCTCGAGAAACGGGACAGCATGCCCGAGGCGGAACGGGATGCCGAGAAGAGCCGCATCCAGCAGGAGTTCGTCAAGTACGAGGCGGAACTCAAGTCCCGCCAGGCCAAGATGGACGCGATGACTGCCGCGCTCATCAAAGAGGTCAAAGGCGACATTGACGCCGCGATCGCCAAGTTCGGCGAAGAAAACCGCTATCACCTCATTCTCGAGAGCGATACCGATCCCCAGAGCCGGACGGCGGTGTTGTATTACCACACGAAGATCGACATCACGATTCAGATACAGCAGATCCTGAACGACGCCTACGCGAAGGGCCAATAACCGATGACGTCCTGGGCGTCTGTCCGGGGGGCAGTTGGACCGGGACCGCGGGAATTCGAATGAACGTGACAGTTGGCGAAATCGCGGCGCAGGTCGGCGGCAGCGTCATTGGAGACGAATCGGTCCGTCTCACCGGCTTGAACGGCATCCGCCAGGCCGGTGAGGGGGAGCTTTCGTTTATTTCCAGCGCCCGCTACATGCGCTACCTCGATGAGTCGAAGGCCGCCGCGCTCCTGGTTCCCCCGAGCATCCGGGAGGCCCGTATGCCGCTGATTCAGGTGGCGGACCCGTACGCGGCCTTTCTGAGCGTCCTGGATCGCTTCCTGCCGCCGCGTGCGGCGCATCCCCAGGGGATTCATCCCAGCGCGGTCATCGGCGAGAACGTCGTGCTCGGCCGGAACGTCGCACTGGACGCCCACGTGACGATTGCCTCGAACGCCGTGCTGGGGGACAATGTCTGCCTGTACGCGGGGGTGTATATCGGTCACCGTGCCCGGATCGGGTCCGATACGGTTATCTTCCCGAATGTCAGCATCTTAGAGGGTGTGGTTGTGGGCGCGCGCTGCACCATTCACAGCGGCACCGTCATTGGTTCCGACGGCTTCGGCTATGCTCCCGGCCCGGACGGCCCCCGGAAGATTCCGCAGGTCGGGAATGTTATACTCGGGGATGATGTGGAAGTGGGCGCCAATACGGCCATTGACCGCGCGACCTTCGGAAGCACCATCATTGGAAGCGGCACAAAGATTGACAACCTTGTGCAGATTGGACACAATGTCGAGATGGGTTCTGCCTGCATTATCTGCGGAAACGCAGGGATTTCCGGCAGCGCCATTCTCGGAAATGGGGTGACAATCGCCGCCGCGGCCGGCGTGGCCGGTCATCTGGAAATTGGCGACGGCGCAGTCGTCGCCGGGTTGAGCGGCGTAACCAAGTCGATCGAACCCGGAAAAGTGGTCTCCGGCTTTCCCGCGATAGACCACGACCGCGACAAACGTATAGTGGTGAGCATGCGCCATCTTCCCGACGCCCTGCATGAGATTCGTGCACTGCGGCGGCGGGTGGAGGAATTGGAAAACCTATCGAATGGAACGTCAAAAGACCATAGCTAAGCCGTGTTCCTTTTCAGGTATCGGCCTGCATACCGGGAATCTGACCACCATCACCTTCAAACCCGCGGAAGCGGGGCGCGGCGTGACCTTCTACCGCGTCGATCTGCCCGACCGTCCGGCCGTCAAGGCCGATGTGGATCACGTGGTTGATGTGTCGCGCGGCACCACCATTGGCGTCAACGGCGTCACCATCCACACGGTCGAACACGTCCTGTCGGCGATCGCCGGGGTCGGCATCGACAACGTGGATATCGAGGTCGACGCCAATGAGACGCCGGTCGGCGACGGGAGCGCGTTGCCGTTCCTGAACACCCTGAAGGACGCCGGGCTCGTCGAACAGGATGCCCAGCGCGAGTACGTCGAAATCAAGCAGCCCGTCTATTTCAAATCGGACGACAAGACCCTGAGCGTGCTTCCCGCGGAGGAAACGCGCCTGACCGTGACCATCGCGTACGACCACGCGGCGGTGGGCACGCAATACGCCTCGTACACCATCACGCCGGAGACCTACGAAAAGGAAATCGCGCCCGCGCGCACGTTCTGTTTCCTGCGGGAAGTGCGGATGCTCCAGGAACAGGGCCTGATCAAGGGCGGGAGTCTCGAAAACGCCATCGTTATCGGCGACGACGCGATTCTCAACGATGATCTGCGGTTCCCGGACGAATTTGTGCGTCACAAGCTTGTGGACCTGCTGGGGGACCTGTTTCTGCTGGGTCGGCCCATCAAGGGGCACGTCATCGCGGTGAAATCGGGTCATCCGCTGCATGTGAACTTCTCGAAACAGGTCAAACGGGCCCTGCTCAACGGGCATTCGACCATCGATCCGAGCGTGGTGCGCAGCCACGGCAAGACGCGGCCTGCGCTCGATGTCAGCAATATCATGCAGGTGCTTCCGCACCGGTTCCCGTTTCTGCTGGTCGACCGGATACTCTCCTACGAGCCCTACAAGCGGGTTGTGGGCATCAAGAATGTGACGGTGAACGAGCCGTTTTTCCAGGGCCACTGGCCCAACATGCCCATCATGCCGGGCGTGCTGATCATCGAGTCCATGGCTCAGGTCAGCGCCATCCTCCTGTTTGACGGCAACGGGCACGCGGGCAAGCTGGCCTATTTCATGGGGATCAGCAACGCGCGTTTCCGGCGCACGGTCGTTCCCGGCGACCAGCTCGTCGTCGAGTCCGAGATGCTTCAGCTCCGGCGCAACGCGTGCCGGGTGCGCGCGGTGGCGAAGATCGAAGACGACATCGCGGTGGAGGCGGAAATGTCGTTTGGCCTCACCGATGCCCCCTGCCAGGACGGGCAAATCCTCCCGCGCAAATCCGTCTGAGTGGTTCCGCCGGGCGCGCCGGGGTGCTCCATGCTCCTACCGGCGGTGGCGCGGGCGGAAAGGCCTTCTGGGGCGGCTCTGGCCCGCCGCTTCCACTTCCTCTTCGGGGAGCGGGTAATTCTCCTGGGGCCGGGCGAAGAAGGCTTCCTTGTCATCGTCATCGTCGGGATGGTAGTCGATGGCGGCGGCTTCCGACTTCGCCAGCATGGGCTTGTTGCTGAAGGGCGCGGGCACGATCTCCGGCCCCGTATACTCGTCGTAATCGATGCGCTTCCGGGCCCGCTTGCCGCCCGGCTGGTCCGGCACCATGCTGTAGCCGATGATGTCGCCCAGGTCGAGCAGTAGCGCCAGGGCCATAATCAGAAGCGACATGCAGATTTCCATGAAACTGGAATTGCGGAAATCGAAGAGTTTCGCGAACACCACGAACAGCTGGTTTTGCGCCCGGTACGGTTCAGGCAGCGGCACGCCGGCCTTTGCGCCCAGATCTTTCACCGCCGCCTGCAGTTCACCCTGCAGCGCTTCCACCCCCGCCAGGTCCACCGGGGACTCGACCAGCAGTGTATTCGCCCGATCTTTTGAGGCCTGGACTTCTTCCAGCGCCCGGAGCTCCACTTCCGCTTCCTTCTGGAGCAGCGTCAATTTGTAGTCTTCGCTTTTCGCCTTGGGACCATAACCCTCGGGCGCCTCGCGGATTCCGCGAATCTCGGACTCCAGTTCGCCTTCCTGTTTCGCCACCTGTTTGAGGAGTTCCGTCTTTTTTGCCGAGAGTTTGGAATCCACCTCCGCCAGATAGTCGGCATAGATCTTCTTCATCTGGGCGCTGGTGTAGTTGATGTAGAAGTCCCGGTTGGCCGCGCGGTAAAACACGTCCATGTTAAATGAAATGGAGATGAAGGCGACGATCAGGAGTCCCAGTATGCCCACCAGATTGAGGCGTTTCTGCTCGTCGATGATCGCCACTTTCAATGCAAACAGCATGAGGCCGATGCCCACCGAGATCATGAGCGCGAGGTAGGAGCAGTCCCAGGTCACGTCTTCCGTGATGGGTATGGTGATGCTGGGTTCGGGAAGCACCGAGATACTGAGGCTGATATAGGTCGTCACGATGGACGCAATCGTAAAGATGACCATCGCGATTACGATGACGAACTTTGTGTCTGGCATGGGTCTCTCCTGGCCGCGCCCGCCCGGTTGGCGTCAGTTTAAGAACGGGATATACTCCACCATTGTACGATCCCCGGAGGATGTGCGCGGTTCCTTTATTGTGAGCGTTGGCCTCTGACCGAGTGCGTCTCCCGTGCTCACGAGCCCTTATCATATCAGAAATACCGGAAAAACGGGAACTTCCCGAGCACACTTGTCCACCGTGAAGGCGTCCCGCGGGGGGCTTATTGCCTGAACCCGGGAGGGCGCCGTAAAACCCGCGGGTCCGTCGCGGCCTTACGCCCCGCCGGTTCCGAACCGGGACTCGACGTATTTGTCGATGATGGCGCGGAATTCGGCGGCCAGTTCCTGGGGGGTGCCCTTCAGGCCGGCGACCTTTTCCCCGTCCACATAGACCGGGCAGACGGGGCTCTCGCCCGAACCGGGCAGGCTGATCCCGACATCGGCGGCTTTGGATTCGCCGGGACCGTTGACCACGCAGCCCATGACGGCCAGTTTGAGGGTTTCGACGCCCTTGTAGCGTTTGCGCCATTCGGGCATGCGTTCCTTGACGTAGGCTTCCGTCTCCTGAGCCAGCTCCTGGAACGTGGTGCTGGTGGTTCGGCCGCAGCCGGGGCACGAGGTGATGCTTGGGGCGAATGCCCGCAGCCCCAGCGCCTGCAGCAACTCGCAGCACGCATAAACCTCTTCGCGGCGGTCGCTGCCCGGGCGCGGCGTCAGGGAGACGCGGAGCGTGTCGCCGATGCCTTCGCACAGCAGGGGGGCCACCGCAGCCGCCGACCACAACAGCCCTTTGGCTCCCATGCCCGCTTCCGTGAGGCCGAGATGCAGCGGCTGTTTCGTTTTCGTGGACAATTCCCGGTACAGGTCAATGAGATGGACGGGCGTCGATGTCTTGCACGAGATGATGATCTGATCCTGGCGGAGTCCGGCGTCCAGGGCGAGGCCGGTGGACTCCAGGGCCGAGAGAATCATGCATTCGTTCATCACTTCGTCCGAGGACTTGCCCAGGCCCTTATCGGTGTTTTCCTGCATTTTCCGGAGGACGAGTTCGGGGTTCAGCGAGCCGATGTTGACGCCGATCCGGACGGGTTTGCCGTGGTCGACCGCGATCCTGCAAATGGTCTCGAAATTGGCGTCGCGGCTCGACCCCTTGCCCGTGTTGCCGGGGTTGATCCGGTACTTGTCCAGGGCGCTTGCGCAGTCGGGGTATTGCGCCAGGAGTTTGTGGCCGTTGTAATGGAAATCGCCCACAATGGGCGTCGTGTACCCGGCATCGCGGATGCGCCGCACGATCTCTCCAACGGCCTCCGCGGCCTTCGGGACATTGACCGTCACCCGGACCAGCTCCGAACCCGCGCCGGCCAGTTCCATGACCTGTTTCGCGGTGGATTCCGCATCCGCCGTGTCGGTATTGGTCATGGATTGAACCACGACCGGTGCGCCGCCTCCCACCTGAACGTTGCCGACCATGACGCCGATGGTTTCGCGCCGTTTCGCCACTGCCATGGGTGATTATCCTCTTCAGACCGCCTGTGCCGGTCGAGGGGAGCCGTGTGCCGCCTTCAACCGGATGGCACGTGCTGGTTTTCCGTGATCATAACGCATCGCGATGCCGGAATCGAACGACGGAGCGGCTTTGTCAGTGGCGGCCGGGCGCCTGGGCGCGGGCGCTCTTCTTTGACGCGCAGCCCGCGCACCGGCCGCACGCCCGGATTTCCTCATGCACCACGTTGACGCGGATCAGCCCGGTCAGGCGCGTCAACCCCGCTTCACAGACGATGCTGGCGGCGGCACAGGGGTCGCGGCGGCCGCCCGGCGCCGCTCCGCTGAGCACGGCACACGCCGCCTGGACGGCGAACAGGTGTTTCAGCGCGAGAAAGGCCTCGGTATCGTTCGACGGGCGGTACTGTGCGAGCAGGTCGTCCGGAACCAGGCGGGCTATCCCTGAGGCCGTTTTCCCGGTCAGCAGCGTATCGAGCAGGGCTTCCGCGCCCACCGCGCGCCCGCACGTGCGTTTGCGGAGGGCATACGATACCAGCCTGTCCTCGGCATCGAGGACCACCTCGATGCATTCGGTCACGTCAGTGCAGGGCATCCGTGGCTCCGCGCATGTCAGGCGTGTTCCTGAAACAGTTTTTCGGTTTTGGCGGCAAACACGAAGTCGTTGAAGGTCAGTCCGCCGGCCTTGTGGGTCCACACCATCACCGTAACCTTGTCGTAGGTCAGGCGCAACTCGGGGTGGTGGTTCTGTTTCTGGGCGAGGCGGGCCACGGCGTTGGTGAAATCGACCGCGGCGGAATAGTTGTCAAACGCGTACTCCCGTTCGAGATGGTGCTCCTCGACCAGCCGCCACCGGTCATCGAGTCTCCGCATCAGCGCGGCCAGTTCCGGCCCTTCAAGGGCCGGCACCCCGCCCCGGCACGGCACGCATTCCCGCAGCGTCAGATCCTCAGGTCTATCAGGCATGGGACGTCTCCTTCGCGAGGCCGGGAACAAACCCGTCCATTACGGAGACACCCGCCAGGGCGCACGGTATTCCCCGGTCCCGTTCATGATCCCTTCAGCCTCAGGCACGTCTCGACGATTTGCCGGCGGGCCTCTTCCAGGGCGCGGGTGGCTTCTTCGTAGGCCGGCACGCTGTCCGGGCTCAGGACCAGGCGTCTTCCCGTGGCCCGGAGCGTTTCCTCCATAGCGGGCGGCATCTCGGTCAACAGCCGCCGGGGTTCGGCGAGAACGCTTTCGTCGATGCCGCGGGCTTCCGCCTCGCGGATCGCCTCACGCAGCATACAGAGATACTCGTAGTCCTCGATGGCCTCGCGAGTCACCTCCCACCGGCGGCTCGTGACGACCCCGTGGGGGCTATCATAGGCGGTGGGATAGAAATTGCCGGTGGAGTTGGGCCCGTCCCACCGATCCGCGTTGCCGTGATGCGCGAAGACCCACCACCCCGCGCCGGTGAACCCCTGGTTCCAGGCGTACCAGATCCACCGGCGGTAATGACTGAGGGGAGAGAGGGTCTTCGCGCGGCCGGGCGCGTCGTAATACCACATTTCGGTGGCGTATTCGCGAGCCACGGGCAACAGGTCCGGTCCCAGCCGGGTCAACAGCTCATACGACGGGCACCAGATGTCGATGAGCTCCTTGTACATGTCCACGCTTTCCATCGTTGTGCCGCTGGTGGGGTCGGTGTAGATCAGGACCTGCGGGTCGGCTTCCCGGATGAGTTTCGCGACTTCGACGAGGTTGAGGGTGGTCTCCGAGTAGGGGGCGGACGGTTCATCGTACGGGTAGAGTGCCCAGAGCTTGGGATCAACGCCGAGTCCGGTCATGTGGGCCGACCAGGCGCGGAGATAGGCCACGAACGCCTTGCGCCAGGGTTCCGACAGGAACGGCGCGCCCTTCACGTGACCCTGCGGCGACCCGAACAGGAGAAATCCTTGGGGCGCCAGGCGTGCGACGGATTCATCGTGCGCAGCGAAGTCGACGGGACCGGTCAGGTTGCCGTCCGCGTCGCACTGGGCGTCCGGGCAGGTACCGAAGAAGACGGTGGTCCCGTGTTCGACCAGCTCCGAGAGCACCTCCGGGCGGTCGGTGCCCAGCGGTCCGCCGTCATACGACCACATGCAGAATCGCAGCGGGCGGGGGCGGGGGAGGGCCAGGTCGTGTACGGTCAGCTCCAGGGGCACGCGGATCTCCGTGGGATCCGGCTCGATACTCTTGAGGCGCAGGTGCGCGGCGTACGTGCCGGCCGCGAGCCCCGTGGCATTGACCGTGATCCACAGTTGCTGGGACTCGAGCGAGGCGATGGCGATCGCCGACGCCTGGTCCAGGAGGGGCAGGGCATCCGACACCATGCCCCGGCCGTATTCCGGCACCGAGACCGCGCGCCGAAGCTCGATGCAGGTCTCCAGGGGCAGGGGCTGGAGGCCTTCGGGCGCCGGCTCGTTCAACAGGAGCACCCGGATGTCGAGCGTGCGTTCGCAGAGGTTTGTGATGTTCAGCGCCAGGGACTCGTATTCGCCGATGCAGATTGAAGCCTCGAGTTTCGGCGTCTGGGATTCCGGGGCCGGGAGAGAACCGCGCGGGTCGAAGTACGCCCAGGGACAGAACTCCCAGGCCACAAAGCTCCCCGCGGGGGCCAGCGCGGCGGAGGCCGCCGCGAGCGCACGGACGCGTTCGGCATCGTTGCGCAACGACGTGAACAGAGCGGCTCTCCGCGCGGGGTCTGCGTCCGCCAACTGGGCGAGCACGCCCCGGTTCGCCACGAGTTCGCGGCCGAGGCCATCCGCGCCTCGCGGATTGGAGGCACGCCAGGCATCGAGAGCGCGGCCGGTCTCCGCGAACACCACGTCGTTGAGGTAGCGCGTGTCGGAAGAGAATCCGTCAAATTCGAGGCGCGTCACATCCCATGCGGACGCGGTCCGGACGCCGGGATCCACGAGTCGCGTTTTGAGTTCGCAGGTTCCTGCCGCATGCGCGTCAAACGTCGCGGCCGCGCGTTCTTTTTGCCCGAACACGTGGCGTGCAACGCGGCGCACCGTCCCGTCCGGATACGTCATTTCCATCAGAAGCGTTTGACGGCGGTGCTCGGGGTTGCTGACATCGAACCGGAACGTATTGGGCCCGGTCAGCAGGACGGGGTCGCTCGCCAGCACGGCGCGGGCGCCTTCCTTTTGGGTGAGGGCGGGCGTGGGAAGCGCGGCGTACGTGGCCGCCCCGGTGGCGCGTCCGGAACGCGCGCGGTTTCCGGCAAACGTCGCGGCATGCCGCCCGTCGTGCCGGTACGGGATCCCCAGATCGACCCGCATCATCAGGCCTTCTCCGGAGGTCTCGCCGGGGTCCGACACCACGAACTCGGCGTCTCCGTCGCCGTCGAGGTCGCCGGCCAGCGGTGCGGCGGTGGTTCTGCAACCCAGACCGGCCGCGAGGAGTAGGGCGCCGTCGCTGTCGAGGAGCAGGAGGTTGCCCTGGATCGACGGCATGATGATCTCGGGCTGGGGGTCGCCGTCAAGGTCGAGCAGCGTCGGGGCCGCATAGAACCCGCTGTCGCCGAACTGCCGGGTCCACAGAAACCCGTCTTTCCCATAGCACCACAAAGCACCGCCCTTGTTGCCAAAGAGGACTTCGTCGAGGCCGTCGCCATTCACATCACCCGCGGCAATGGAATTGTTGACGTGGAGGTAGACGTTTTCCCGGAGGGTGACGGCCGCCGTGCTGAGGTCGACGGCATAAAAGTGGTGCAGCCCGCCCCCGACATACAGTTCGGGAACGGCGTCGCCGTCGACGTCGGCCAGGATGGGCGTGCTGTTGGGGAACAGGTCATCCTCGAAATAGAGGTCCCAGAGCCACTCGCCGCGTGCCGACAAGGCGTAGATGTGGTTGTCATGCGACGTGACAATGATCTCCAGGCCCGCCGCGTCGTAGAGGTCCGCCACAAGGACCGGTCCCATGCGGCTTCCGTCGCCGGTGAACTGCCAGCGCAATCCGCCGGCATGGTCAAAGCACGACAGGGCGCCGCTGTCGTCGCCCACCAGCACCTCCGCGTGCGCGTCGCCGTCCAGGTCGGCAATCGCGGGAGCCGAGTCCGCCATGATCCGCCCCGGGACGGCGGCTTTCCAGATGAGGCTGCCGTCGGCGCGCAGCGCGGCCAGGGCGCCGACGCTGTCCCCCGCGACGATGTCCTCGGCGCCGTCTCCGTCGACATCGGCAACCGCGGGCGTCGCGGTCACGGGCGGGGTCAGTGGATAGGTCCAGATGCGTTTCCCCTCGAGCGTAAGGCACACGACGCCCGTGTTGCCCTCGCAGGCTACCAGGGCGGACACCGCGCCGGTGTCTGGGTGGCGCAGGGCATTCGGGGCGCTGAATCCCCCGGCGCCGGGTTCGCGCCAGGCCACCGTACAGGCATAGCCGGGCGTTTCTGCCGAGAAGGCCGGCATCGCCGCCAGCCCCACCATCGTCACGATCAGCATCATGCGAACGATCTGCGTCATCATCTTGCTCCCCGTGGCTGTGCCTTTTTGCAGCATACGGCCATGATACCCCGATTCGACGATGAGAAGGGAACTGGGCTGCGGCGGCGGGAAGACGCCGCAAAAGGCCGTGGTTCTGCCGACCGCCGGGGCCGGGATGGATTTTCGCGCCGCGCGTGTGCGTTGGGTATAATGTGGGTATAGGATGTCCGGGAAGTACGTAACGCGGCGGCGGCGGCAGGGGGCTGCCTTGATTCCCGCGCCCGCCATACGCCGCTTGCGCCGATAGCGCCACGCGGCAATCCGGTGCGGCGCGATGCACAATGAGGACGCTCGATGTTGCACGGTAGCGTTTTGCGCAATGCTGCGCTGGTGGTTTTGTCTTTTCTGGCCGTGTTCGGCGCGTTCGCGGAGGACCCCAATCCGCCGACCATCCATTCGGCCTCGGGCGCGTGGCCGATTCGCCGGCAATGGACGCCCGCGGAGACCCAGCATTACGCCCGGTGGGTCGAGAACATCTATTTCATGAAGACCCGGGGAACCGTGGAGCAACGGACGGCCAAGCTGGAGCGCATCCTGACCGACCCCGAAATGAACCTGCTCGAGAACCCGCAGTTCGCCGGGGAGGGGTCGAACCCGCAATTGCCCGCGGGCGTAATCCGGTCCATGCACCATCTGATGGACTGCGGGAAGTTCACGGCGTTCATCCCGGCGTATTACGCGTACCGCCGGGCACTGCCGTGGATGAGCACGGTGGTCACGTCGGGCAAGGGCGATATCCGGACGTCGCCCTCGAACATCCCGGTGGGCAGCGTCAACAGCTTCGAGTACCGGTCGGTGGGCGAGTTCTTCAAGAACGCGGTGGGCTGGTTTATCTCGGGCAACTACCGTGTGAACCTCAACGAGCGCCGGGCGGAGCTGTCGGACACGGTTCCGGTGGCCATCAACCGGACCTACCTGCTTCCCGGGTGCATCAACTACGTCGACGGACACTGCCTGCTGCTGGCGCACGTCTCGGAATACGGCGAACTGTACTTCTTAAATTGCAGCACGACGATCACGCGCGACATCTTCTCGTACAACGGGATGAACACGGTGTCGGGCATCACGCCGCGGGGCACCGATCCGGACAACCCGTGGAACGGCTGTTTCCAGGGGTTGCGCGTGTTGCGCTATCCCATCGCGGAAACCGACTCCCGCGGACGCGTGATCCGTGTGCGGCGGCGTACCGACGAGGAGATGAAGGAGTTTGGCTTCTCGACCGAGCAATACGAGATCATCCGCGAGATCTACACCACGCAGAGCATCACCGAGGGCGACCTGAAACCGCAGAGCTTTCATGACCTGATCCGCCTGCGCATGAAGACCGTGGACTCCATCTCGCCGCTCAAATTCATGGAGCAGTACGCGGACGAGATTCTCGAGGTGTACGTCTCGCGCGAGGCCTTTATACAGGATGCCTGGCGCGATGTGCGTGCGAACGGCGGCATCACGTATCCCGAGGAGCTTCCGGATGAGAATATCTTCCAGGCGTTCGGCCGCTGGGAGACCTGGAGTTCTCCCTCGTCTGATGTCGACCGCAGAAACAAGTACTTCTATCTGGCGGACTGGCTGGAGTATGCGATCCGGCTGTACGGGCTTGTTCCGTCGTTCGTCGAGCTGACGGGTCTCGAAAAGTACGAGATTCAAAGCCAGTCGGATCTTGCCAGGGCGCTGCTGGCCGAGAAGAACCGCATCTTCGCCGAGCACAGCATGGAATATACGAATTCCGCCGGCAACAAGGTGACCCTGACGCTTCTCGATATCGAGCAGCGGTTGTACGACCTGTCGTTTGACCCGAACCATCCGCCGGAACTGCGTTGGGGCGCGCCGGAGGGGAGCGAGGAGCGCGCGTCGGCCCCGGAGACCTTCACGCCGGTCCCTGGAGGCGCCCGGGTGGCCATGGAAGACGGCTACCGGTGGCAGGCGTTTTACCGTTCCCTGGGCCAGCGCGAAACGGAAATGAGTTGCCTGCGGGGAATGTTCACCAGCGGGTATCCGATCCGCGACAAGCTGGACGCGCAAGTCGGCAAATGGGTCCAGGATTCGGCGCCGGCCGCCGAGGTCGCCGCGGCGGCCGCGGACACGCCGGCGGAACCGGCTTCGGCCGCGCCGGGCACGGCGGAGCTGCAGACGCCTGGCAGTGAAACGAGTCCGCTGGAGAGCAGCGCAGGGGCCGTGCCGGAGCTCCGCGGTGATTCCCGGGGTGAAGGCGCCTGGACGTTTACGGACGCCGCTGCGCAAGAGTCTGAACAACCCGCGAAGAAGAAGAAGGCGCCTCGGGCCGAGAGGCGGCGGTATCAGCGGCGCCATTGACGACGTGAAGGGGAAACGCCTGTGAATCAATCGCGACCCGCGGCGGTATGTTTCCGCGCTCTGAGACGGTCTCTGTTTGTGTTGTGCGCGTGCCTGGGCCTGCTTTCGGCGGCCGCGTTCGCGGCGGATCCGAATCCGCCGACGATTCATTCCGAGCGCGGCGCGTGGCCGATCCGGCGGCAATGGACGCTCGCGGAGACCCGCCATTTCGCGCAATGGATTCAGCACATCTACAAGGCAAAGACCGGGGGCAACGAGACGCAACGCCTTGCCCGCATTGAACGGATCCTGACCGACCCCGAGATGAATCTGCTGCTCGAGCCCGAGTTTGCGGGGGAAGGGTGCAACGGCCAGCTCGAGCCCGGCACCCTGCGCGCGATGCACGGCGTGCTCGACTGCGCGAAGCTCACGGTGTCCCTCAGCACGTATTACGCCTACCGGCGCGCCCTGCCCTGGATGTTCAGCTACGTGCGCGCCTGCGACGGCGGCGACGTCCGCACCGCCGACTATACGTATCCGGTGGGCGAGATGAACTCGCTGCATTATGATTCGGTGGACCGGTTCATGCGCGACGCCCTCACCGGCACGTGCACCGGTAACTTCCGCGTCGAGCTGAACCGGGACCGCTCCGAGCAGTCCGATACGGTGCCCGTGGCCATCCGCCGGGACTCGCTCGTTCCCGGGTGCATGTATTACCTTGACGGCCATGTGCTGCTGCTGGCCGACATCACCCCCTATGGCGAACCGCGTTTTCTGGATGCGACCACCGCACCCTCGCGTGACGTCTATGCGTTCAACGGGTTGAACTCGGTCTCCGGTATCACGCCGAGACGTTCAGGCTCGCCGGGCGGGGAATACGCCGGCTGTTTCCGGGGCTTCCGCATGTACCGCTGGCCCATTGCGGAAGTCGACGAGAATGGCGCGGTTCGCCGTGTACGCCGCCGCACTGACAGCGAGATGCAGGAATTCGGGTATTCCACGGAACAGTACGACCGGATGGAAGAACTCGCGGCTACCCAGCAGATCGTCGACGGCCCGATGGCTATCGACAGCTTTCACCAGTTCATCCGGTTCCGGCTCCGTGCCGGGCAGCGGCTGGATCCGGCCCGCGACATCCAGGCCTTCGCGGCCGAGATGCTCGCCTTCCTGCAGGAGCGCGAGCGGCGCGTCCAGGACGGCTGGCGCGACGTCAACGCGAACGGTCCCATCGCGTTCCCGGAAGACAGCGCTCGCGGCAACGTGTATACCGCGGGCGGGCGCTGGGCGCAGTACGCCACCGCCTTCATTGATACCGAGTGCCGGGGCAGGTACTTCGCGCTTGCTGAAGACCTCGACAACGCGATCCGGTGGTTTGATCTGAATGCGGAAGACGTGCACCTCGACGACCTGAACAAACACGCCATCTGGACGCACGCCGACCTGGCGGATGCGCTGCTCCGCGCCAAGAAACGCGTTTTTGCCGAGACCGTGTTTCACTATACCAATTCGGCGGGGCAGCCGGTGCGCCTGTCGCTGCTCGATGTCGAGCGGCGCCTGTACGATCTCTCCTTCGACCCGAATCATCCGCCGGAATTGCGCTGGGGCGCGGCGCCGGGAAGCGCCGAGGCGCGGTCCGCAATCTCGAAGAGCACGCCGTTGCCCGATGGAGACGAGGTGCCGATGGAGGAGGCGTATCTTCGGCAAGCCTACTACCGTTCGCTGTCCCACTGGGAACCGGAACGGAGCCATCTGCGGGAAATGTTCACGGGCGGGTTCCCGGTGCGCGACAAGCTTGACGAGACTTTCCGCCGAAAGTGGTTCGACGCGCCCTCGCACCCGCTTGTTCCTCACAACGGCAAAGCCGCGTGGCTTAAGGCGGCGGACGCGGCTTCCGCGCCGGGCGCCTCGTCGCTCGCCACTACGAAGGCCTATCCGGTGGGCAAGTGAACCGCGACGGGTTTGCACCGGTAATGCGTCCGGCGCCCCTGAGATTGCACCGGGCAACCCCGATCCTGGCACACGCCGCGAACACAGCACGAACATGAAGGGGCTCAAGGGTGCGCATGCCGCTCGCATGGGCGTTGGCGGTGCGGGGGGTACAGCGCTGGACGACGGTGCAGAGCGCAGCCGCGGCCGGCAAACCGCGTGACGCCGGCTTGAATCGCACCGGCCTCCGGTGCTACAAGGCTCCGGTACACACGGGGATCGTACGGGGCAGGGCTGCGGGATGCAGGCTACCGATTGCTGACCACGCCCTGATGCCCGCCGGGCGGAAGACGGTTCTTCGGCCTCGGCAACTGGAGGCCTATGGTTCACCGGCCCATTCATCCAAGCTGGCGCGTTTCCACCCTCATCCTGGTCAGCATCAGCCTGTCCATTGGCTGGGGTATCCGGGGCAATTTCGGGCACGAGTACGGCGCGATGCTGCCGGGGGTGCTGGCCGGCACGGCGGTCTGTCTCCTGTCCGGGCGCGAGGACTGGCGGCGTCGTGTGGCGTATTTCGCGTTATTTGGCGCCCTGGGCTGGGCGTTCGGCGGGTCGTTTTCCTACATGAAGGTTGTCGGCTACACGCATTCGGGCCACTTGCCTTCGCAACTGTATGGGTTCTTTGGGCTCTTCGTGGGCAGTTTTCTGTGGGCCGCTCTGGGCGGCGCGGGCACGGCGTATCCCGCGGTTGAGAGCCGCGACCGGCTGACGCAGCTCTTCAAACCGTTGTGCTGGGTGCTGGCCGTGTGGACGGCATACTACTTTCTCTGGGAGCCCGTGATGAACTCGGCCGCGGCGGCCTCGTTTCTCGGCGGGGAAGTCACGGGGGCGGAGCGGGGACTCTTTCGCGAAATGCGCCAGAACGATCCGTTTTACTGGCTCGATACGGACTGGGTTCAGGCGTTTCTGGCGCTCGCCGCCCTGTGCGCGTTCGATCTCTGGGACCGCCGTTCGCGGAATGTGCTTTTGTTGCCCGTGTTTGCCGCGGCGGGCGGTGTGGCGGGATGGGGCATGCAGGAGTTCTTGAGCGTCAGCGGCGTGTTGCCCCGGATTCTGCCGTGGCTCGTGCGGGTTCAGGGGGACCTGAGCGCGATCAATCCGGACACCGGCCAGCCGTTCGATCCGGCGAATATGGTGACGAACTGGCCGCTTCTGTTCACGCGGCATTCGACGGCCCTGGGGCTGCTGTTCGGCGCTCTTGCGGGCGCCGCCGTGTACTTCGCCGTGTTCGGCAAATGGCGCTCCGGCTCGTCGCTGCTCGTTCACATGGCGGTGGGGTGGTTTGTGGCCTTCCTCGTGGGCCCGGTCCTGCTGGGGGTTCGTATGACGCCGCCGCGGGGCGACAACTGGGCGGGCGGCCTGGGCGTGTTTCTCGGGATCCTGCTGTATACGTGCCGGAACGGGCTGATGCCGGTGGCGGTCGCCGCCCTTGTCAGCGGCACCATCGGCGGACTGGGGATTGCGTTCACCCAGTGTCTAAAGCTGCTGCTCGTCGCGCCGGGCAATCCAAACCGGCTTGCCGGGCTGCCGGCCGAGGTGCGCGACCCCATCATTGCGCGCTGGGCGCACTGGCAAAGCGCAAACTGGCACAGCGTCGTGATCGAGCAGGGGGTCGGGCTCCTCTACGGCCTGGGCATCGCCGTGGCCATGGCCCTGCTGGCCACGCGGCTCCGGCAGACGGATGAGCAGCCGCCCGAACGCCGGTGGACCGAAGCGTTCGCGGTGGGTTTCATCCTGATTGCCGTGGTCTACGTCAATATGGTGAAATGCGTGGCGGAATGGACCACGGAACGCACCGCGGGCGGCGGCTCGTTCCGTTGCGTGCCCGAAATCATGAAGATGCCCTTCATCGAGAGCGTCGCGTTTTCCGCCCGCACGTGGTTCAATCTGGCCTGGTTCTTTCTGGCCGTGTGCATTCTGCTGTTGCTGCTTGTTCACATGCGGCGGCGCCTGTCGTTCATCCCGGCGTCAGCGCTCGGGAAAGGACAGCTGCTCTACCTGGTGTTTCTCTGGATCGTCATCACGTTCAATTTCCAGAAAGCGCTCGTCGGGTTTCACGAATCGCGCATCGCGACGGAGGGCGTCCTGTTCGTTAACGCGGTCATCGCGACCTTCCTCATCGCATGCTGTCCACGCGAGCAGGAGCGGGGCGCGATACCGCTGTCGCCGGCCGGGGAGTGCGGGCCCCTGTTCAGGAGGAGTCTGGTCGCGATGGGGGTGGGCCTCATTCTCGCCACAGTTGCCTTTACGGGTGTGGTCCGGATGGTGTACGGCGACCAGTTTGCGGGGCATGCGGGCAATCAGCGGCGTTTCGGCCAGGAGGCCGATTGGCGGCTGCGTCCCGTGCTGCGGGATGTCCCGCACCGATGAGCGGCGCCCGGGGGCTTCGATCCGGAGCTGGACGGGCCGCGATCGGTTCCCGGCGCCGCTCGAAAACCGGCTTCCGGTGGGCGGAGGTTGTGAACGATCACCCGCTCTGGTAGAATTGGGCCGACGACGACGGAGCACTGGGTTCCGATGGGATCGGAGCGGGGAAGGGCCGGATCACATCGACTCAGCAGGCAGAGGTTGATACATGAGACGAAACCGGCGTGTGCCGACGGTGATTGATGTGGCCGAACGGGCCAACGTCAGCCGGCAGACGGTGTCACGATATATCAATGGCGGCGCATCGGTGGCGGCGGACACCGCCGAGCGCATTCGAGCCGCGATCGAACAACTGCAGTACCAGCCGAGCGCCGCCGCACGGAGTCTTCGGAAGAAACGGTCCGCTACCCTGGGGTTGGCGCTGTACAGCGCTCGCGACCTCGGCATGGAGCAGAGCGAGCTGTTCGCCCTCAAGCTGAGCGGTGTGCTGGAGGTCTTGGGGCCGCGCGGGTACGGGCTGCAGGTCGTGGAGACCAATCCGGCGGCATCGCAACTGGGCAACGGCACGTATTACCTGGACAAGCTCCGCGGGGGCGAAATCGACGGGGTCATCATCAGCGATTTCCATATGCCGCTCGCGGATATCTTTGCGCTGCGCGAGGCCAATGTGCCCTTTGTCATGATCGACCGCCTGGTTCCGGAATTCCCCGGGCGCTGCGCGATAACCGACGTCTACCTCGAAGGGTTCCGTCTCACGACCGCACTCCTGGACAAGGAACATCGCCGCCTGGCCTATTGCGGATGGCCGCCCCAGCGCGGGTTGGCGTCCCGATTCCGCGAAGGCATGATGCAGGCCGTCCATGAGCACGGGGATGGCGCGGAGATCGTCACCGAGGTGTATCCCTCTGAGGAAGGCACATACGCGACGCTGGACCGGCTCAGCCGCGTGCTTGGCGCTGAGCATGCCCCAACCGCGGCGGTCTGCAATGACGACTGGACGACGGGCATGGTGGCTTTGCTCGCGGACCGCGGCATACCCTACGCCCGGAACTTCCAGTTGGCGGGCGTATCGCTGCGCCCCAACTATCTCGACGCCGAGCGCGTTGTCCTGGTGGCGACTCCCATGGACCGCCAGCTGGGCATCGCGGGCGCGCGGATGCTGCTTGACCTGGTCGATGGGAAGCCCGAGCGCACCGAGCCGGTCAATGTGGGCACCGCACGTTTCGTCCCACCGCATTTTCCGTGTCTTGCCCATCCGAGGCTCACGGGCGCGGCCCAGTCCCGCAAGCAACCCAGGAAGGTGGACTCCCTGGCCGAGCATACCCGCTGAATCTCGCGGCAGGGCCCCGCGCCCAATCTCTAACGTATTGATTTCCAATAGATTGCACGTCTCTGTGCGGCCTGTGATGCCGGGAGCGGGGCCGAATATGGGCTGCCCGGCGCTCCTTGCCGTCCGCCCGGCGGTCCGCCGCGGGAGGGCCGGAACGTGACCGGCGAAACATTTGCTTGTGAACGTTCACACCTTGTGCTATGGTAGCGACGCTGGCGTGCATGACCACTGACGAACGGCGGGAGGGATTGGCCGCCGTTTGATGAGAACGGAGACCGTTCATGGGGAATGCGGTATTGGCGCTGCTGCTGTTCCTGCAGGGGGGGGATGCCGCGGCGCTGCCGGACGCGCCGGAGACGGTCGAGGGGATCGAAGTCGCGAGTCCGTGGTGCCGGATAACGTTTGACCCGGTGACCGGCGCGCTTCGCAGCATCATCAACGCGCGGACGGGGGATGAATACCTCAAGGAGCCCCGATCGGGGGCGATGCCTTTCCGCCTCTACACGGATCTCACCCGGGAATTCAGCATCGGGCAGAACGAGAAGTTTCAACTGGTCTTTGATGCACCGGAGGCCATCGCGGGAACGGTGGTGCACCCCGGCACGTGCCGCCTGGTCGAAGTCCGCCGGGACCATGACCTGACCTTGCGTTACGAGGAGGGCGGCCTGGAGACCGAACTTCGGGTCACCTTGGCGGAGGAGGCGGGCGCTTCGGACTGGTCGCTGCGCGTCACCAACACGGGCGAGGGCGCGCGGAAGTTCCTTGTGGGGTTTCCGTATCTGGACGGCGTTCGCCTGGGCCCGAACCCCGCGAACAACCTGGCCACGGCCATGGATCAGGCCGGACTGGTGGTGCCGGCCTGGGAGCGTTCCGGCGGGGTGCTGGGCGAAAGCAATCAGCTGTCCATGCAATGGCACGCGGTCTGGGATCCCGAGGCGGGCAATGCCGTGGGCCTGCTGTTCATGGACGCAGACGTCCGTCCGAAGCGCCTGGAGCTTTCGGAACCGCGCATTGAGCTGCATCACTTCCCGCCGGTGGCCCTGGCTCCGGGCGAATCCGTGGAACTGCCGCGCGTGCGGCTGCTTGTGTATCAGGGGGATTGGCGTCCCGCGGCCCGGGCCTATGGGGCATGGTATGCGCATGCCTATCCGCACGTGGAGCCTCCGGCCTGGTTCCGCCAGTCGGACGGGCTCAGCGGCATCCATGTCGGTATCGGCTCGAGCCGGCTGGAGAGTCTCCGCGACCTGCCGCGGCTGCATTTGCGCACGCCCCAGGATGCCCTGGAATACGCCTTCTACTGCCAGGGTTCGGTGGGCCACGATGACGTGCATACGGACGGCGACAACGTCATCCGTGAAGATCTGGGCGGCGCCGCGGCCATGCGCGACGGCATCGCGGGCGTCCACCGGCTTGGGCTCCACGTCACGCTGTACGTGGAAGGGTTCATTGTCCATAAGGACAGCCAACTGGCGGCCACGGGCCGGGCCCGGCGCTGGTCCGTCATGCACCGGGATGGCAGCGCTACCGGTCCTTACAGCAAGAACGGGTTCCTGCACATGTGCCCCGGATGCGAGGAGTGGCAGGACCATCTGGCCGGTGTCGTCGCGCGCCTGTTGAGGGAAACGGGCGCGGACGGGATTCGCCTGGATTCGCTCGGTTTTTACTACCTTCCCTGCTACAACCCGGCGCATGGGCATGCCTCGCCGTTCGATTACAACGAATGGATCAAACAACTTCTCGCGAAGGTGCGCGCCGCGGCGATCGCCGTGAAACCTGACGTGCTGCTGTTGACGGAAGGCTCGGCGGACTGGTTCGGGCCGTGGTTTCACGGGGCCTTGACGGCGCGGTGCCCGCGGGACCTGCCCCCAATGCGTCTGGCCGTGAGTCCATTCAGGAACTACGTGTATGCCTGCGGCGCCTTATGGGGTTCCTTGTCGGGTTATGCCGGCGGCGGCTGCGGGGGGCCCGACACCAGCACGATGGACTGGAACTGGGCCTGCGCGCGGCTCTCCGCCGGGGAGGCGCTGGTATGGGGGGACGTGCGCGATGACGGTCCGCGCTGTGCGGACCCGGAGATTGTCGCCCGGTGTTTCGAGGGCGAGGGCTATTGGGCGGTGGTGGCGGCACGGCCGGCATGTCAGGAGGCGATTTGGCCGTGGGGAACCGGGCCGTCGGAGCAGCGCCATCCTTACACGCTCACCCTGCCCGGGCTGGCCTCGGAAGCGCAGGACGCCGCGCTGTGCGATGTGGAAACGCTTACCTGGACGCCGCTGCCCCTGGAACGCGAGGGCGGGGACGTCCGGTTCGAGCTTGCCACGAACTGGGCGCTCGTGGTGCTGCGGCGGGCCGGGGGGCCGGCGCTGGCGGGATTTGGTCCCTTGCCGAAGCTTGCGCGGGGCGCGTCGGCGACGCTGGACACGGCATGGCTTCTGCCGGGGGTGCCGGACGCGGAAGTCGAGGCCGTTGTGCGGGCGCCGGGTCTGGAAGTGGCGTTGCACGATGGCGGCCGCGTGCCGGGCAGGGCGACCCTCACGGCGCCTGTCGACGCGCTGCCCGGAAGTTACGGCGTGACGCTCTCCGGCAGGAATCTGCTGGGGATGAAGCGGTTTGTTGTAGTGGAATGACTTCGGGCCGCCGGCAGACGTGCCCGAAGAAAAGAGGCTTGTGATGATTGCAGATGTGCGGTACCCGGTGGGAGACCGGCGAGTCAGCCGGGATCCCGCGGGAGCGCAGAGAGGAGACACCTGGAATGAGTGAGGTCGCCATCGTGGGCATCATCCCGTCACGTTACGGCTCAACGCGCCTGCCCGGAAAAGCGCTCAAACCCATTCTCGGAAAGCCGATGATTCAGCGGGTGCATGAGCGCGTTTCTCTCGCGCGCGGTCTGGGGTGCGTGTATGTTGCGACGGACGACGAACGGATCGCCCGGGTGGTCGAGGGTTTTGGAGGCCGGGCGGTCATGACCTCGCCGAATCACCCCAGCGGCACGGACCGGCTGGCGGAGGCGGTGGGTTCGCTGCCGGCGGATATCGTGGTGAACATCCAGGGCGACCAGCCATTTGTCGACCCGCTCATGATCGAGGAGCTGGTCCAGCCGCTGCTGGACGATCCCTCGCTTCAGATGTCCACGCTGATGCATGCCCTCACGCGCGAGGAATCGATCACGGATCCGAGCGTGGTGAAGGTGGTGGTGGATCTCGCGGGGAATGCGCTGTATTTCTCGCGTTCGCTGATCCCGTACCCGCGCGAGAGCACGCCGCACGCGGTGTATGAGCACATTGGGCTCTATGCCTACCGTAAGGAATTCCTGATTGCGTTCACCCATCTCGCGCCAACGACGCTGGAGCAGGTCGAATCACTGGAACAATTGCGCGCATTGGAACACGGCTACCGGATCCGGACGGTCGAGACGAAGTGTGCCGATAACGAGTTCAGCGGGTTCAGTATTGACACCGCAAAAGACATTGAACATGCTGAAGCAATGCTGCGGGAACGCGGCTTGGAATAAGGGCTGTTTTCAAAGAGGGTTTCCGCCATGAACGTTGACTTGAACGAAGTGAAAGCGCTCAGAACCCAACTGGACCCCGCCATGCTGGAGCGGGTGGATGCCGCGGCGGAGCACGTGGTTGCCGCAAAGGAACGGGGCGGCCGGGTAGCCGTGGTCACGGGCAGCGGCCCGAACTTGCACGAGGGCGTGACGACACTCATCGCCGAACTCATGCGGCTCGGCGTGATCGATGCCGTTACCACCAGCTCGGCGGTGGTGGCGCACGAGATGGGGGGGACGCTCGACAAGGTCAAGCGGTTTCCCGGAGACGCCGTGGGCATCGCGCCGTCATTGCTGCCGCGGGGCGGTGAATTCGAGCTGACGATGATGGACGACGCGACGCTGGCGCAGATTGCCCGGCACATGCCCGTTGACATGGATTTGATCGAACGGATGCGAGGCGTTGAAGGCAAGACGATCATCAAGGCCGCGGGCAATCTGGGCTATCCCATGGGGCTCTGGCTGGAGCAGTTGTCCCGGGAGATCGGCGTGCTGGCGCGTTCCAGCGGCCTGTCGTTTGAGGAGGTTGCGGGACTTGGCGCCGACGAACGCACGATGATCGGGAGCGGGGCCCGCAAGGGGCTGCCGGTGCTGGTGACCATACCCCAGTTGGTTGGGGGCGGCTGCGTGGGCCTGAACATCGGCGACAGCATCAGCATCTGCGAGCGGGCAACCCGGCTGGCACACATGCTGGACAGCGCGGACGTCATCATCGAGTCCGCCGTCGCACTGACGCAGGAAGTCCATGACGGTCCCCTGGAGCGCTACACCGGACACGGCCTGTGGTCCGCCTGGCAGGGGCACTACAGCTACAGTCTGGAAGGCAAGAAGCTGATCCGGATAGACCTGGACCCCACCCTGGATACCGTTTGCAAGGTGGAACGCGAGGGGCGGGCCGTCCAGACCGCCATTGCGGATGGGTTGCCGAAAACGAAGTTCTTCAAGGTGCCGTTTCGTATGGAGATGTCGGGGTTTGCGCGGCATGAAGGGAGCATGGCCATCATCGGCGACATCGGGATGGTCTGGCCCGTCATGGCGTGCCGTATCGCGGAACGCTTGGGCCTGGCGCTCGAATTCATCTCGTATCCGCAGCAGACCCCGCCCGGAAAGGCCATGCGCGAAGCCATCGTGAGCGAAGTGAGGCCGCTGGACCGCGAGAAGATGCTTGACGGGCTGCTCCGCCGCGAAGGCCCTTCCCCGCGGACCGGAGCGCGGAAAACGCGGTCCAAAGAGCTTCGGCTGACGGTCTGACGGCTATTCTTCGCCGGGTCCCGGCGTGATCTGCGTCCAGAAGGTCAGGCCGGTCAGGTCGCGTTTGGGCTCGAACAGGCTCGACAGGATGTAGGCGACGAGGAAGGTGAGGATCTGGCCAAAGAATCCCACGTAATAGATGTGGACAGGTTTGAGCAGGATGCCGGCGGTGCGGACGGAACACCCCAGGGCGTGCGCGATGTGTTCGGGCGAGAGGCCCAGGAATTCCACGGCGGCGATCCAGGCCGAAAAGAGAATGGTCGCGCCAATGCCGATCGCAACGGAACGGCTGGAGCCGCGCGTGGTCAGGAAACCGAGCACGTACACCCCGAGTATGCCCCCCGAAGAGATGGACGCGATTTTCATGAGGAGATCCTGGAGGGTCAGGTCGCTGAGGGTGTAGAAGAGCGACGCTCCCCCCATCATCAGCAGGCACGACGCGGCCGTAGTCGCGCGCGCGGCCGTGACATAGTGCCGTTCGCTGGCCGATTTCGCGAGGTGGCGGCGGTAGATGTCGGTGATGAAGACCGCCGAAATGCTGCTGATGGTCGCCGAGGAGGAGGCCATGGCGGCGGCCAGGATGCCGGCAATGACGATGCCCGCGAGACCGGTGGGCACCATCTTCACACAGAAATAGGGGAGAATGGACTCGGCTTTCGCGCCTCCCGCGCCGGTCAGAATGGCCTGCGCCTGGGGGTCGGGGTGCTGCAGGAAGAAGACATAGAGCGCCGTGCCCAGGAACATGAAAAACGCCCACGTCGGCACGCTGCACAGGCAGCAGATCCAGATCGATTTGAATGCCGCCTTGGGGTCTTTGGCAGACACGTATTTCTGCACGACGTCCTGATTCGCGCTGTATTCGAAGATCCAGCCCGCCAGACCCGTGATGAGCATCATGAGGATGGCTTTGTCGCGAAGCGAGAACCACGCGACCGGCTCGATGGCGCCGGTAGCGGCGTTCAGGTCGCCCAGCATGAACTTGTCATGGGCCCAGCCGATCCGGAACACGGCGGGGATCCCGCCCTCGATCCCGCGGATGACCGTGAGGAAAAGCACGATGGAACCAAACCAGAGGAGAAACACCTGGAAAAACTGGGCCCAGACAATGCCCCTGGCGCCGCCCAGCACGGCGTACACGGTGATCGCCAGGCCGCCCATGAGAATGCAGGCGTATGCCGACGCGCCGGTCATCTGCTGGAACACAAGCGAGACAAGATAAAGAATCGTGGCGATCCGCAAGAGCTGGGCGATGGTGAACGTCGCCGACACGTAGGTGCGGATGCCCGCGCCAAAGCGGCTCTCGAGGTATTCGAACGCCGAGGTGCAGCGGTTGCGGCGATAGAACGGCAGGAAGAACTTCCACCCGATATAGACGCCAAGAGGCAGCATGAGCGTCCCAATCCAGCGCAGGTAGGCGGACTTGTAGGCGTCGGCCGGATAGGCCACGACCGTGACCGAGCTGATCATCGTGGCGAACATGGCCAGCCCGAGGAGCCAGGCGGGGAACTGCCGGTTGGCCACGAAAAAGCTCTCGGTGGATTTGTTGCGTTTCGCGAAAAACGGGCCGATCGCGGAGATCCCCACGAAGTACACCGCCAGAATCGCCCAGTCAAGACGCCCGAATTGAGTCGGCATAGATCCCCCTTCGCTATCGCCTGCCGCTCCCGTTCACACGAGCGGACCACCGGCCCCACCCCCCTGTGCCGGGGCGTGGTGCATTGCGGCGCACTCCCGAGCCCGCCGGCACGTGAACGATAACATATTTCGGGCCAACGTGGCGATCTGAAGAGAGCAGCTGCGGGCCGCGCCCTGTTTAACTACTTTTTCTGTAATGATTTGTGCAATGGCCGCAGCCGGGAATTGCCAGGTTGCGCCGGGCGCCACGGTTGCCCTCGTGCGTGCACGAAGGAGCCGGGGGGGAAGGCGCCCGGGGAAGAACCGGCCCGTGTCGCTCGAGCTGACGCCTGAGGCTGCCGAAGTGCGGATGCGGTTCGGAGAAACTTTTTTTTCACTTTCCTCTTGACAGGATGGGGTCGCTGTGCTAGGTTGAACGCATGCAGTGTGAACGTTCACGCTGACGGCCGGAACGGTGCAGGCCTACCTGGGGCGCAAGTTGAATGGATTCAGGGTTCACGTGAAACGTGTGCGGATGGCGGATCAACTTCCCTCCAGGAGGCTGTTGAGACGCCGCCAGACCGGAAAGGGGGGATGATACCTGGCGCTAGAGTGACCCCAAACGCATAGTCCTCGAATGCATATTGCCATAGTTTATCGTCTGGGGCTGAAGTGATCGATCGCGTCCAGTACGCGAGGAAGAGAGGATGGGACGATGAAGAAGCGAGGATTCACCTTGATCGAGCTGCTGGTGGTTATTGCGATTATCGGCATCCTTGCGGCGATCCTGCTGCCGGCGCTGGCGCGCGCCCGTGAGGCGGCCCGCCGGGCAAGCTGCCAGAACAACCTGAAACAGATGGGGCTGATTTTCAAGATGTTCGCGAACGAGTCGCCGGGGGAACGGTGGCCGTGCGCAGCGGTGAACATGCGGGGTCCCGGCTACGATGAGATCGCGGATGTGTGGAATGTGGTCGGACAGGTGGACGACATCTGGGCGACCCCGTTTGGCTCAGAGATCTACCCCGAGTATCTGACGGATGTGAATATCCTGTTCTGCCCGTCGCGCGCGAACATCACTGCGGAAGACTACATTGGCGAAGGCGGCTACTGGTGGAACGACGGCGCGCTGGACCCCGTGCTCTTCGAGGACGACGTGTCGTATTCGTACTACGGTTATGTGATGTCCAACGTGCATGAATACGCCACGATGATGATCGCGGTGGATTACGCGACCAGCATGACGGGCCCCTTGCCTGATTACACGGCGAACCAGGTGCTGGACAAGCTCAGAAACGACGTCAGCCTGAGCGATTTGGCCAACGCGGGAATCGACGCGACCATGATCCGGAATAGAATTCAGAACCGGATCGAGACGTACCGCACGCTTCCGAGTTTCTACTGGCCGCTAGGTACGACGAACCCTCTGTCGGCTCAGTTCAACATTGTTGGGACAGGCGGCGGGACCACGATTCTCAAACTCCGGGAAGGCGTGGAGCGGTTCCTGGTGACCGACATCAACAACCCGGCCGGCAGTGCCAAGGCCCAGAGCAACATTCCGGTCATGTGGGATGAGGCGATGTCGGGTTCGGGCGACACGCCGGATGTGCTGGCGAAGTGGAAGTACAACCACGTGCCCGGCGGCTCGAACGTCTTGTACATGGATGGCCACGTGGAATTCATGCGGTGGCCGGCTCCGGACCTGTATGAGATCCCGTTGGGCCAGTTCTCGGGCATGATGGGCAGCCTGTGGTAAGTCCGGATGTCCGCCTGATGTACCGTGAATGAATGCGATTTGCATGGGGCGCTGTCTGGAGGTCTGGACAGCGCCCTCTCTCTTGCTTCATAGGCACCACGCCGGCTCAGCGCGTACGGAAACGGAGGCCCTCGGCCATGCATCGCAGGACAGATTGGATTCTCATTGCCTCGGTGGTCTTGTTGGGGGGAAGCTGCGGCGGCGGGGGAGAGGCGCCGGATTCCCTGGCGTATGCGCCTCCGGGATGGGTGGTGGTAATCCCGCCGGACGCGGCCACACCGGTGGCCAAAGCCGCGGACATGCTCAGCGAAGAAGTGTTCAAGCGCACGGGAGAGGCGCTTGAGGTGCTGACCGCCATGCCGGCCCTGCATACCCGGGCGATTGTCCTGGGCGCCACCGCGGCCCTGCCGCCCGGAATGCCGGAGCCTCCCGCGGGCCTCGCCGTGCCCCCGGAGGCGGAAGGCTATGCCGTGTGGACTGACAGCGCGGCGCGTCAGGCGCCAACGGTCTGTGTGTTGGGACGTGACGACCGCGGGGTGGTGTACGGCGCCGGCGCGCTCTTGCGGGCCCTCCGCATGAGGCCGGGAGAATTTGCGCTGGACCCCGGTTTCCGCGCGAGCACGGCCCCGGCGTACCCGGTGCGCGGCCATGAGCTGGGGTACCGGCACACCTCGAACACCTACGACGCCTGGAGCGTGGACCAGTTTGAACAGTACATCCGCGACTTGGCGGTGTTCGGCGCCAACGGCGTCCAGCTTATCGTTCAACTCGATTCCCTGGACATCGACGGGCCTCACATGACGGAACCGGTCCTGGAACGCACGGCCAAGCTGGTCCGGATGATTGGCGAGTACGGGATGCGCGTCTGGGTATGGATGCCGCCCTCGGAGCACGCCATCACCCCCGAGACGGCGCCGGCGGTGCTCGAGAAATGCCGCGCGTTCTTCGAGCAGTGCAGTCCCCTGGACGCGATCTTCGTGCCCGGCGGCGATCCGGGCGACACCCCGCCCGAAGTTCTCCTGCCGCTGTTGAAAGACGTGGCGGCGCTGTTGCGGGTGTCGCATCCGAACGCGGAGATCTGGTTCTCGAACGAGGACATGCCCCACGAGTGGAACGCTACCCTGTTCGAGATGCTGTCCGGGGACCCGCCGGACTGGCTCACGGGCGTGGTGTTCGGGACCTGGGTCAAGATGCCTCTGGCGACGATGCGCGCCAGGGTGCCGGAGCAGTACCCCATTGTGCAGTACTGCGACATCACGCATTGCATCGAATGCCAGTACCCGGTGCCGGACTGGGACCACGCGTTTGCGTCTACCCTGGGCCGGGAGCCGATCAACCCGCGCCCCGTGGCCACCGCGCACATATTCGACGTGACGGCGCCGCACACCATCGGATTCAATACCTATTCGGATGGCGTGAATGACGACGTCAACAAGATCATCTGGTCCGCGAAGGGTTGGGATCCGCAGGCCGATGTGGGGCAGATCCTGATTGAGTACGGCCGCTATTTCATGGGCGAGGACCTGGGCGGGAAGGCGGCGGAGGGCCTGCTGGCGCTGGAGCAGAACTGGCAGGGCCCGTTGCTCTCGAATGAGGCGGTCGAAGACACGCTGGCGCTCTGGCAGGAAATCGAACAGGAGGCCGGAACCACCGTCGAAACCAACTGGCGGCTGCAGATGGGGCTGCTGCGCGCCTATTACGACGCCTATCTCCGCCGGAAACTGGTTGCGGAGACCGAGCGCGAGCAGCGGGCGTGTGCGGAACTCGCCCGTGTGTCGGAGGTGGACGTTGCCACGGCCATCGGCAGCGCGTCCGCGATCCTGGCCGAAGCCGATGCGAAACCGGACGCGCCGGAGCTGCGGGCGCGCATCGAAGAGCTGGGCGGGTTCCTGTTCAAGAGTATCGGTATGCAGCTCAGTGTCGACACGTATGGCGCGAAGAACTGGGAACGGGGCGCCATTCTGGACGCTCTGGACATGCCCCTGAGTGACCGGCTGTGGTATGAATCGCAATTCAAGGAGATCCTGGCCCTGGCCGATGAACCGTCGCGCGCGGCACGTCTGCACACCGTCGTGAATTGGGAAGACGCGGGCCCGGGCGGGTTCTACGACGACCTTGGGAATGCCTGGAAACAGCCCCATCTCGTTCGGCAGAAGGACTGGGCGGCCGATCCGAGTGCGGTGGAATCCACCCAGTGCGAAGTCATCGAGGTCAAAGGGCGGGAAGCGTGGCGGCGATCCTGGCGCGACCAGGGACAGACCCTGTTTGGCACCCCGCTGCATATGCGCTATGAAGGCCTCGATACCCAGGCGTCCTACACCGTTCGCGTCGTGTACACCGGACGTTTCCGGCCCACCATGCGGCTGGTAGCAAACGGAACACACGAAATTCACGGTCCCATGCCGCAGCCCGAGGCGCCCGTGCCCCTCGAATTCGCCGTCCCGAAAGAGGCCACGGCCGGCGGGACGCTTGACCTGGAGTGGCATCATTTTTCCGGGCGGGGGTGTCAGGTGGCGGAGGTGTGGCTGCTTCGCCCGGACGGTTGAGCGCCTGAAACGGGAATGGAGCGCACTCCGCGGGATAGCGGCGTGTTATCGGCGGGCGGACGATGGCCGTTCGCGCGGGGTTCGTGGCCTGTCCAGCCAAAGCGAGGGGAAGACGCACCATGAAATCGTCGTGCGAAATGCATGTCATCTCCAACACCCATTGGGACCGCGAGTGGAGCGCGGACTTTCAGGAAACGCGCATGCGGCTCGTGGAGTTTCTGGATGCGCTGCTTGATATTCTCGATACCGAACCCGGTTACGCCAGCTTTCTGCTGGATTCCCAGGTGGCGCCTCTCGAGGATTATCTCGAGGTGCGCCCGGAATGTCGCGACCGGATCACGAAGCACGTCACAAATGAGCGCCTCCTGGTCGGGCCGTGGTACACGTGCCCGGAAGAGTTTTGTGTGAACGGGGAGTCGCTGGTGCGGAACCTGTTGTACGGCCACCGCATCGCGCGCGCGTTCGGGCAGGTGATGAAGGTGGGCTACAGCCCGTTCTCCTATGGCCAGACGTCGCAGATGCCCCAGATCTATGCCGGGTTTGGCATCGATACCATCCTGTTTTACCATGGCGTCACGCACGACGAGGCCCCCAACGAGTTCATCTTCGAAGGCGCCGACGGCACGCGCGCGTTCGCCTCGCAGATCAGCGCGGGGGCGCGGTACAACTTCTATCACAAGGTGTACCGGAAGGTCGTGCATCCGTTTGCAAAGGATGATCGCCTGTACACGTGGGACAAGGGAGGACTGCCGTTCCATTTCTGCACGGAAGAATCCTGCGAGGAACAGCATACCCTTCTGGACCCCGCATCCCATTTTGACAAGGACCGCGCCATCCAGTGCATCCGCGCACTCCGTGATGAAGAACGCCGCGTGGCGACGACGCGGTATCTCGCGTTCATGATGGGTCATGACAGCAGCGTGGCCGATGCCGTGGAGCTGCGCATCATCGAGGCCGCCCAGGAGGCGATTGGCCGGGACGCCGTGTTCCACAGCTCCCTGCCGGCGTGGATCGCCAAAGTGAAAGCGGCCGCAAAGGGGCTTCCCGTCTTGAAAGGCGAGCGGCGAACGCCCAAGGTGCGTACCGGCCGCGTGCATCTGTACAGCGACGTGTTATCCAGCCGGGCGCGGGTGAAGCGCCTCAACGCGCGCGCGGAATGCGCGCTCCAGCGCTGGGCCGAACCCTTCTCGGCCATCGCGTGGTGTCTGGGCCGGGACTACCCCTCGACGCTGCTGGACGCGGCCTGGACGACGCTGCTCAAATGCCATGCCCACGACAGCATCGCGGGGAGCGGCGTCGACGCCATTGAACTGGACATGCGAGACCGTCTGCGCCAGGTCGACAGTATTGCCGCGGGAGTGACAGCCCGGAGTCTGGCGCATATCCAGCGCAACATCCGGAATGCGGACGCAGGGGCGGACGCCCTGCTGATCACGGCGTTCAACGCCTCGCCCTTTCCGCGCTCGGAAGTTCTCACCGCGGTGGTGGATGTGCCGCCGTGTGGCGCCTCGCGCGAATTCGACCTGCTCGCGGCCGACGGCAAACAGCATGTGCCGGCGCAGGTCGTCACGCGCCGCCCTCACTACGCCACGGTGAACCATGCCGGCGACGCGGCGCATATGATGCAGTGTGAGCAGGTGGTCTTCCATTTCGAAGCGCGCGACCTGCCCGCGCTGGGCTATACCACCTTCCGTTTCAATCCGAAGGGGCGGTTTGCGCGCGGCGGGCTGGCATGCGGCAGCAACGCCATGGAAAATGAGCACCTGCACGTGGTCATCCGTGACAATGGAACGCTGACTGTGCATCACAAGGCCTCCGGGACGGTGTTTGAAGGGCTGCATTTCTTTGAGGACAGCGGCGAGGCGGGTCAGGCGTGGATGCATGTCGAACCCGGCGCGGACACGGTCGTCTCCAGCCGTGGATTCCCGGTGTCGGTTTCGCTCGAAGAGGATGGTGCGCTCCTTGCCCGGTACCGCATCGAGCATTTTCTGAAGATCCCCGCGGGCCTCGATAACGCCGGCAGCAATGCGTGGGAGCGCCTGGATGGGTTTGACAACGCCGCGTGCCGCACCAAGGAAACCACGGATCTGATCATCACTTCCGTTGTGACGCTGCGGAAAGGCGCCCGATCCATCGAGGTGCGAACCTGTTTTCACAATTCGGCGGACAACCATCGGCTTCGGGTGGTGTTTCCAACGCATCTTCGGCGGGCGAAAAGCGGTTGGGCGGAGAGCGCGTTTGATGTCGTTGAACGGCCCATTGTGCCGGGGCCGGGGCATCCCTGGCACGGCATCGGGAAACGGACCTTCCCCATGCAGCGGTTCATCGACGTGAGCGACGGGAAAGCGGGCCTCGCGATCATCAATGACGGGCTCCGCGAATACGAAGTTACACGCGACCCGGACCGCGCCATTGCTGTCACCCTTCTACGGGCGTTCGAAGTGTCGATCTGCACGTCGGCGGCGGGGTGGGACATCCGGCCCAACATGAAACTGTCGCAGAGTCCCGGCGATCACGAGTACCGGTATTTGATCTATCCGCACGCGGGGCGCTGGGATGAGGCGGAGGTGCTGGCGGAATGCGAATGCCTCACAGCGCCCGTCAAACTCGCCCAGGCGGGCTCGCACGGCGGCACGTTGCCGAAACGCATGAGTTTTCTCGAGCTTGAGCCGTCCAGCCTGGTGTTGAGCGCCATGAAACGGTCGGATTGCGGCAATACGCTCCTGCTCCGGCTCTTCAATCCTGCCGAAAAAGCGGTCACGGGTGCGCTGAAGTTTTTCAGACCGGTCCGGGCCGCGGAGCTTGTCAGCCTGGAGGAGACGCCCTTGCGTGCGCTCAAGCCCAGGGGAAAGCGCCTGGCGCTGCGGGTGGGCAGCCGGAAGATTGTCAGCGTCAAAATCACGTTGTGACCGGCTCGCCGGGACCCGCGCGGAACGGATGGGGTCAAGGCCGGCCGGGATGTTGAACTCGATCGCCGGCCCGCATATCATCGCTGCGATGTGAACGATCCCAGATAAGGATTCCGCTTTCTTCCAATGCTGTGCATCGGGTGGTTCGGAGACGGGAGTCGCCATGGCAATCCAGGGCAAGAAGAACCTGAACACGCTGTATCTGCGCAAGATCAAGAGCCGGGTGGCGGAGATCCGGGCGCGCTTTCTTTATTCCGAACGCACTCCCGTCGCGGACGTGGCCATGGCCGAGACCACGAAGCATTTGACGGTCGCCGAGGCCCGGCGGCTTCGGTACAGGCCCGTAACCGGCGGGCAGCGTTGGGGCAGCAACTGGGGCACCGCGTGGTTCCGGCTGCGCATCGCGGTTCCGCGCTCGATGCGCGGCGAGACGGTGGCGCTGCTGTTCGACCTGGAAAACGGCGAGGGCCTGATCTTCCGCGGGGGTGAGCCCGTGCAGGGATTGTGCTGGTCCCGCAAGGAATACCTCCTGTTCGAGAAGGCCCGCGGAGGCGAGCGGGTCGAGCTGTATGTGGAGGCCGGGGCAAACGCCCGTTTGGGCGCCTTTGTCGAGCGGGCGGTGCGCATGCCGGAAATCGCCGTGCTCAATCACGCAGTCTGGGACGCATTCTGGGACCTTTCGGCGCTGGCCGACATGGTTGATCCGGAACTCCATAAGGACTGGACGGGGAAACCGTACGATCTGCCGTTCGACGGCGATACGCTTGTGGCCCGGATGGTCTTCGCGCTCAATGAGGCCGTGGATCTCTTCGACTACCGGAATCCGTCGCGGGAGGAGCTGCGGGCGCAGGCGGCCCGTGTCCGGCGGCGTCTCAAACCGGTCTACGATTGCCGGGCCCGTGATGCCGCGCAGACATTCGCGGTGATGGGGCATGCGCACATCGACGTCGCCTGGAAATGGCCGCTGGCGGAGACGGTGCGAAAGTGCGGGCGCACTTTTGCGAATGTGCTCGAACTGATGGAGCACTACGATGATTTTGTCTTTGCGCAGAGCCAGCCCCAGCTCTATGCATACGCCGCGGCCCGTTACCCCTCGCTCTACAAACGGGTCCGTGAAATGGTCAGGCGAAAGCGCTGGATTCCCACGGGTTGCATGTGGGTGGAAGCCGACTGCAACCTCACCGGGGGAGAAAGCCTGGTGCGCCAGATCCTGTTCGGCACGCGGTTCTTCAAACAGGAGTTCGGGTGCCGGGTCGAGACGCTGTGGCTGCCGGATGTTTTCGGTTTTTCGGCCGCATTGCCGCAGATCATGAGACGCAGCGGCATCAAGTACTTCTTCACGACGAAGCTGGCTCTGAACCAATTCACGAAATTTCCCGCACACTCGTTTTTCTGGGAAGGGCTCGACGGGAGCCGGGTGCTTTCGCATTTCATGCCGGGGGAAGAGTACAGCGCCGAACTGGAACCGTGGCTGATTCGTACGGCGGAGCACGACTATGCGGAGAAAGACCGCTGTTCCCTGCAGTTGATGCCGTTTGGCCACGGCGATGGCGGCGGGGGGCCGGCGCGCGCCCATCTGGAGCGGTTGCGCCGCTATGCCGACTTTGAAGGCATGCCGCGGCTGGTCTCGATGCCGCCCGATGCGTTCTTCGCGCAACTTGAGCGCGAGAGCCGGAACCTGCCGGTGTGGCGGGGTGAGCTCTACCTGGAAAACCATCGCGGCACCTACACGTCCCAGGCGCAGGCGAAGAAACAGAACCGCCAGGCCGAACTGCTGCTGCGTGAGGCCGAGATCCTCGCGGCCCTGGCCATGGCCGGCGGCGCACGCTACGACCAGAGCGGTTTCACTGAGGCGTGGAAACTGGTCCTGCTGAACCAGTTTCACGATATCCTTCCCGGCAGCTCCATCGACGAAGTGTACGCCCAGTCCGATCGCCAGTACGCCGCCGTGTTCTCGTCGGTGGGCGCGATCCGGGACCAGGCGTTCGGGCGGCTGGCCCGGGGTGTGGACACGCGGGGCGCGGGCGAGCCCGTCCTGGCATTCAACTCCCTGTCCTGGACTCGCCGCGACCTGATAGAAGTCGAGGCGCCGGCCCGCATGAAGGGCGGAGCCTGGGTGGCGGCCGGCGCCGACGGCGAGGCGTGTCCCGTCCAGATCGGCGAAGACGGGAAGGCCCGGTTTCTGGGCACCCTGCCGTCCATGGGGCACAAGGTGTTCCACACCCTGCCGGCCGGAGCTTCCCTGCCGGAGATTGCGGTAAGCGAGCGGGGCATGGAGAACGCGTTCGTGCGCCTCCGCTTTGACGGGCAGGGGCGGCTTCGCGGCGTGTATGACAAACGCTTCCGCCGGGATGTGCTCGCACCCGGGGCGACCGGCAATCAGTTCATCCTCTTTGAAGACAAGATGGCCAGTTGTGGCGCGTCGTGGGATATCGACATTTTCTACAACGACAAGCCTATCGAGTTCGATGGGGCCCTGCTGGGGGTTGAAGTGGCCGAGCGCGGTCCGGTGCGCTCGGTGTTGCGATTCCGGCGCGCGATCGGGAATTCCAGGATTACCCAGGACGTCGTTCTGATGGCGGAGTCGCCGCGCATCGCGTTCCAGACCACGGTGGATTGGGGCGACGAACACGACGTGATATTGAAGGCCGCCTTCCCCGTGAACATCCGGTCGGAGAAGGCCCGCTACGAGACCCAGTTCGGGAACCTCGAGCGTCCGACGCACTGGAACACGCCGCAGGATTTCGGGCGCTTCGAAGCGCCGGCGCACAAGTGGGTGGACCTGTCGGAAGGAAATTACGGCGTGGCGCTGCTCAATGACTGCAAGTACGGACACGATATCAAAGACAACGTGATGCGGATCACGCTGCTGCGCGCGCCCAGGGACCCCGGCAAGACCACGGACGTCCACAGGACGCACACGTTCACCTACGCGCTGTTGCCTCACGAGGGCGATTTCACCCAGGGCGTGGTGCAGGCGGCCTATGAACTGAATGTGCCCATTCTGGCGCGGACGGTGAAGGCGTCGGCTGGAACCGGTCCGGCGCACGCAAGCCACCTGTCGGTTTCGGGCGGAAATGTGCTCGTTGAGGCCATGAAGAAGGCCGAGGACGATGACGGGATCGTGGTGCGGCTGTATGAGGCGCATGGGTGGCGGACGCGCCATGTTGTGAGCACGGCCTTGCCGGTGAGCCGCGTGACGGAAACCGACTTGATGGAACATGAGGAGCGGGAACTGCGCGTTCGCAATGGCGCGCTGACTCTGGACTTTGCGCCATACCAGATACGCACGCTGAAGTTTTCGCTGATTCCATGAGACCCCTGCCCGGGAGCGCCGAGCGCTGTTCCTGAACGCGGGAGGGAAGAGGAGAGCCGGTGATGCATGCTGCGCGTGCCATGATCATTGTCCTTGCGCTCTGCGGTCTTGTGTACAACGCAGATGCCCGGGCGGACTGGACAGTTGTGCTGCCCGAAGCCCTTGCGGAAGACGAGGCGGTCACAGTGGTCCTCGCGGACCTGAAGGATGCGGCACAGGCGCGCGGAATCGCTATCGAACCCGCCGGCGAACCCGGCCGCGCCACGGGAAACGTCATCTTTGTCGGAAGCCCCGAGCGGAATGCCAGCGTACGCCGGATGCAGGCCCGGGGCGCGCTGGCCCTGTCGGGCGTGACAAAACCGGACGGCTATGAAATCGTCACGATGCCCGGAGACGGCGGCAGAACGATGGTGGTGGCGGGCGGGTCCGTTTTGGGCGATGTCTACGGCCTGTACTGGCTGTGGGACCGGTTGCGCGTCCAGGGCGGGATCCCGGACATCAACGTCAGGCACGAACCGTCTCTGGACACGCGGTTCACGCGTATCGTCGTGCGGAGCGAGGAGGATATCCGCCGGGCCCTGCGGTATCGCCTCAACATGGTTTTCGGAGAGACCCCCCTGCGCCTGGTCCCGTGGGATGCCGAGCCGGAGCGCACCGAGAACGAAGGCCATCGCGCCAGGACGCGGGAACTGGCCGCGTACGCGCACGCGGTGCATCTCAAGTTCGTGGCGTTCGGCACGGACTTCACCTACCACCCGTCGTTGTTGGCGGAATTTGGCGCGACGCTGAATCCCGCCGATCCCGCGTTCTGGGCCGCCGTTCAGACGAAATACCGGCGGCTGTTTGAGGCGATGCCGGAGCTGGACGGCGTCTGCACGTTCACGGCCGACGAACAACAGTACTGGGGCAGCTACAGGACCTTCGATGTCATGCACGACGGCGAGGGCTGCGACTGGGGTCTGGATAAACGGTGCCGGACGTTTATCGTCAAGCTGTGGGAGGTGGTTGCCGGCGAGTTTGACAAATTGCTTCTTTACCACACGTGGGACAACACGCCCTACGAAAAACAATCGCAAGCGGGGGTATACCAGTCGATATTCACGGATGAAGTGCCCACGCGCAATCTCTATCTCTTCCCCAGCTTCACGCAGAACGACCGCTGGTGGTTTCAGGCGTACAACCCGACCATTAATCAGACGCCCCACCACACCATGCTCATTTGCGAGCCCATGGACTATCACGCCGGAGGCAATCTCTTCCCGACGTTTCCAGGACCTTATTTCCAGGCCGGGCTGGAAACCATGCTGGACGTTGAGAACAGCAACCTCAAAGGACTCAGTCTGGACATGCCGTCCGACGATGCCTGGCATACGCGCGGCCTCACCGCATACACGGTATCCAGACTGGCGTGGAACCATCATGCCACTCCGCGGGAAATTGCGCGGGACTACGCCGCCATCCATTTCGGCCTGCCGGCTGCTGACGGCGTGGCCGAACTGCTGCTGTTGTCGCCGGTGGCCTATGCGTACGGGCTGTACATCGAGCCGGCCGCCTACGGCGAATTCAACTCCCTTCCTCACATCCGCGTGGGACAATTCGTCGCCAACGGGTATACGTCAATCGACGGCGGCAAGGAGCACATCGAGTTTCTGCGGAAGATCTACCTTCGGTGCAAGCCCTGGATTCCGGAAACGGTTCTCTATCTGGACCACGGGCTCGCGACCGCCGGAAAGATGGTCGGGCAGTACGAGGCCGTGCGCGCTCTCATCGCGGATGTATCCCTGAACGCGGACCTCGGCGAATCCATCCACCTGACCCATTTGTTGATACGCACGAACAACGCCTACGTGAAAACCGCTTTCGCGTATTTTGAAGGCCGGGAAAACCTCACCGAAGAGAGCCGGCGCCGTCTGGAGACCGAATGCAGCGGACTCCGGGCCGCCCGTAACGAGTTCGCGAACGCGCCGGGATTTGATTATCAGCTTTTCGGGGTGGACCAGTTGCTCGTGAATGTCGAGCAGACGTTGCAGGATCCCCAGCGGGCGGCCCGGATCCTGGCCGAGGCGCCCACGAGAGCCGAGATCGAGGAGGTCGTGGCCCGCGAGCAGGAACGGTACTCCGAGCTGCTTGAGCAACACGGCGCGGAGGCCGTGAAGATCCTGCATTGGCGCGGCAAGATCGACGGGGAAGATATTGTCCGGATACGCGGCGCGGAGGTTTCCGTCGAGCACCTGCGTTGGGATGGGCCCACGATCGAACGGTCCGAGGTGCTGGAACCCCTGCCCGCAACCGCCGGTACGGTCGTCGTGAAAGACATCCAGTCGAGGGCCCTGCATCCCTTTGTGCTCGAACAGCCGTGCGCCGGAAATGGCCATGTTGCTGTGATCTACCTCAACGACCTGCCCGGCGGCGGCGATTGGTGGGAATTCGAGTTATACTACATCCCCCATCCTCCCGGGGACCTCGGTCTCCGGGTGTCGCTGAGGAACGACTTTTGAACCGTTGGTGATGCAGGCTCCGTGGCGGAGCGAGTACGTAACCGAAGATTCCGAGCGTGGAGTACGCAACGCCAGAACCGCCGCCGTTGCCGATCAATGCGCGCGAGCGGCCAGGGAGAGTGACATGTCGCCTATCAGCCGGCGCAGGTTTTTGCTGACGTCATCCGGGGCGGTGGCGTTGACCACGGGGCTTTCGGCCGCCGCGGCGCGCGTCAACACGGCGCGGGTCGTGCCGGGGCGCGTTTCGCCAAACGAACGCCTCAATATCGCGGCGATCGGCGTGGGCGGCATATGCCGCTCCAATCTGCGCGCCTGTGCCAGCGAGAATATCGTCGCGCTGTGCGATGTCGACGACGTCCGTGCCGCCGAGACCTATCAGAAGTTTCCCAAGGCGAAACGATACCGCGATTTCCGCGTTCTGCTCGACAAGGAGCATCGCAACATCGACGCGGTGATCGTGGCTACCCCCGATCACACCCACGCGGTGATCGCCATGGCCGTCATGCGCGCCGGCAAACACCTTTATTGCCAAAAGCCGCTGGCCCACAGTATCCATGAGGTACGAACGCTCACCGAGACCGCCCGGGAAACGGGCATACAGACCCAGATGGGCAATCAGGGGCATTCCTCCAACGAGATCCGCCGTCTGCGCGAATGGGTGCAGGCCGGGGTGCTGGGCCAGGTGCGCGAAGTGTACGCCTGGAGCGACCGGCCTGTCGGGGGCGATCCCTGGTCCGATTTTCCAATCATGGCCCGGCCGAAGGACACGCCGCCTGTTCCCGAAACCCTGGATTGGGATCTCTGGCTGGGTCCGGCGCGCGAACGGCCCTATCATCCCATCTATTGTCCCACCACGTGGCGCGGGTTCTGGGATTTCGGCACCGGCGCACTGGGCGACATGGGATGCCACATTCTCGACCCGGCGTTCTGGGCGCTTGACCTCGGGCAGCCCGAAACCGTCCAGGCGACGACTACACATTGGGAGCCCGAGGTGAGCGAGGAGACGTTCCCGAGGGCGTCCATTATCCGGTACCGATTCCCCGCGCGCGGCGAGATGCCGCCGGTGACGGTCACGTGGTTTGATGGCCGGCTCAAACCGCCGATCCCGGAGACGTTTGAGCCCGGGAGAACTCTGGGCAGCAATGGCGCCCTCCTCATCGGAGACCGGGCCACAGCGATTCACGGGTCTCACGGCGCCGGCGACCTGGAATTGCTTCCCGTGTCGCAGCGCGAATCATTCCAGGAGCCTCCCGAGACGCTGCCCCGGGTCAAAGACGGCGCCCACGAACAGGACTGGGTCCGGGCCTGCAAGGACGGCAAGCCCGCCAGCTCCAGTTTCGACTACGGCGGCCCGCTGACCGAGATGGTCCTCATCGGCGTGCTTGCCATGCGGCTTCAGGACCGCGTTCTTGCGTGGGACCCCGAAAACCTGCGGGTTGCCAACGTCGAGGAAGCCAACGCGCTGCTCAACCCGGTCTACCGCGAGGGCTGGTCGTTGTAACCGGCGCTGCGGAGATTCAGGGAGGGTGTCCTGACCGCGCAAAACGGGTAGAGGTGGCCCGCATGCCCGGTGGCGGGTCCTGCGCTGCGGGCATCATTTTCGCGCATCGGTTTTATGTGCTATCCTGCGCGACGGCACACGCCGCTTTCCATGCAACCCCATAGCGCAACCGTGTACGAAGAGGAGTGAATCGTGCTGAATCGGACGAGAGTATTCGCCGCGGCCATCGTGCTGAGTGTGACCCAGGGCGTCCTGGCGGAGGACCGTGTTTTGGAAACACCCGCCGTAGAGGGACCGTACGGGCGCATCGCCGCTGCGCTGGCCGGTCCGTATAGCGTGGTGCTGAAACCGGACAAGGACGAAGCCGAATGGTGGGCGGGCGCCCCTTCCGTGGCACGGGGAAGCGACGGCGTCTTCTGGATGGCGTGCCGCATGCGCACGCCGGAAGCGCCGCGAGGCCTTCGAGGCTACGAGATTCGGATTCTGCGCAGCGAGGATGGCGAGCATTTTGAGGCCGTGCACCATATCAAACGCGAGGACGTGCCCATCCCGGGATTCGAACGTCCGGCGCTCCTGGTTGACCCCAAGTCCGGGCAGTTCAAACTGTACGCATGCGGGCCATGGCAAAACGGCCCGTGGTGCATCGTAAAATTCGATGATGCCGCCTCGCCGGCCGAATTCCGGCCCAACACGGCTAGGCCGGTCATCGTGCCGCGCGCGAAAACCTACGACCGGGATGTGCCTCCCACCGAATACAAGGATCCGGTAATCCTCTATGCGGAGGGGGCCTATCATTGTTACGTCATTGGCTACATCCGTCAGAACGAGCGCATCTTTCATTTCCGCAGCGAGGACGGCGAGCGCTGGACGGCTGTCGGAAACCCGTATGAATCCCGGATGCCACTGGCGGGCTGGCATGATTTCTTCGTTCGCCCCGCCTCTGTTGTTCCAATCGACGCTGGTTATCTTTTCGTGTATGAGGGGTCAAAAACCACCTGGAACGATCCAGTCTACAACATTGCCACAGGGCTGGCCTTCACGTTTGATCTGCATCACATGATCGATCTGACCCCGGACGCGCCGCTTGCGGTCAGTTCAACGCCCAGCGCCGGCTTCTCCACATTCCGCTATTCGCATTGGCTCCGTACCCGGGAAGCCTTGTGGGTGTATGCCGAGGTCGCCTGTCCAAATGAAAGCAACGAAGTCCGGCTCTACAAGATCACGGACGAATGAGTTTGCCGGTCTGATTGTTTTCCGGTGGTGTGTGAGGCCGTGAGCGTCTGCCTTCATACGCACGGAACGCACTACATGAATAAAATGAAGATGATTACGGCAAGTAACACAGCAATAGAAACCAGGGCGAAGAAGATGTTCAGAAGGAAATCAAGCGCACCAAAATCGTCGTCGCTGTTCCGCATTGCCTGACCCTCTTGCCTGTTTACCGCGTCAGCGGGGAGTGCGCGCAACGGCACATTACCCCATCGGATGCAGCCTGACCGTCTTCGCACACGAACGGCCAGTGGCCCACTCCTGCAGGCCACTGGCCCGCAACCCGTCATGTGGTGAAGATGCGGGGAATCGGATCCCATTCCCTTTGTTTTCAGCTTCAACGTTCACCATACGCCGATAGCGTCCCGTTCCGTTCACGGCTCCACCGCAAAAAAGAAACCCCAGCCGCCGCCCAACTGGTCAATCTTCACGAGCACCGTGTTTGTTCCCTTTTTCAGCGGGAACGTCACAAGCTCATCGCGGGGCCGTGCGACGCGGCTGGTCTTGGACGACAGCAGCAACTCGCCATTGAGCCAGAGCTTGACACCGTCATTCGAGCCCAGGCTTATCTGAACGGTTTTGTCCGTGTCCGACTCCATGGTGCGGTAGGCGTACGCCACGCCGGGCACATCGTCCGGCCGGATGGCTCGCGCCAGGTCCACGTAGCCTGTCGAACCCGGCTCATACGCTTTCCAGCGAATCGTCGCGCCGCCGGCGCCGGTGTATGACGCATCCAAATCAACGCCCGTCTCGGGCGGCCAGGCCGTGTCGAAGCCCGCGCGATCCGTGTTGTCAAAAGGCCCCAACAGATGCCAGTCCCTGATGTACTCGGGCGCCGTCTTTGCCCGCTGAATGAAATCGTCGATGGCGTCCTCGCCGAACTGTTCGCCAAATTGCTTGATCTGGTGACTGCGCAGGATTCGCGTGAAGCTGTCCAACACTTCGGGCGCGCGCTCGGGGCCCAGATAGTCGGCGCCGCCCACCAGATAGAACTGGAGACGCGCGTAGTGAATCGGGAGATGGGCCAGTTGTACCCGCCTCTCCAGTGCCTCGTCTCCGCTCGCGGCCGCCTCGGCTTTCGCGAACAGCGCATCGGCCCGGTCCAGAAAGTCCACGGTAAGATACGGCATCTGTTCCAGGCTGGCGAAGATGCTGAATCGCATCGATGCGGGCTTGACCGCATCCCGCGCCATCTGGATGTACTCCGCCACAAACGGAGCGGCCGGTCCGTACACGTTGGCGACAAACTCGTCGATCAGCAGGTTGCCGTCCTGGTACGGGTTCCACATCAACTGCGCGAAGACCCAGGCCCGCAGCGCAGAGAATTCGCCGCCGCCATACTCCCGGACATTGTTTCCCTGGGCAAAGAGGCCAATGCAGTTGTGTTCCGCGTAGAATCGCGGGTGGTGAATCACAGATTCGAAGTTGGGAAAAGGCATCAGGTAGTGGCGGAAGTTGGTGTAGTAATCCCAGATGGTGATGGAGTCCGTGATCTTGCTCCACCCTTGAAGCCGCTCCACGAAGACATCGTGATCATCGCACTGGCCAATCGCGTGCGCCTGGCAGTACTCGTAGTGGCACATGCGAATCGTCACATTCGGCCGGGGACGGATGGTCTTCGGGGGGACCTCGGAATATACGTAGGCGAGCGTCTGCAACTGCACATCAGGGTGTTTTTCCGCCACCACATCGGCAATCTGGTTCACAAAGTGCAGCAGCGAGCCCGAATGGCTCTCCTCGGCGGCGTCCAGGGCGGCGCAGTTGGGGCATTCGCAATACCCGTAGCCGTCGTTCTGGTCAATGGAAAACAGATCGGCCTCCGGGTGTTCCGCAATCCACCGCAACACAGCCTCAGTCGCGATCCGCAGCACGTCCGGATTGGTCAGACAGAGCTGCACGCGGTTGCCTTCCCGTTGCCGCTCGCCGTCCACGAGCGAAAAGTACTCGGGATGTTCGTCAAAGTACGCTTCGGGAGGCACGAGCTGGTTGAACGTGTGAACAAAGGGATAGATAACAAACCGGCCGCCTCTCTCATCGGGAATGGGCACCATAGACGCGTTGATGCGGTTGAACACGGCAAAATCGATGTCATGCACCTCCCGGTACCACGGTTCTCGGTAGCTGAAGACCGGCGCCTGGCGATCGGGAAGTCCATCCACCCGCACGGTCTTCGCCTGGGGTACATGCGTCACATCCCGCGTGTACCATCGGCATCCCAAATGGTCGCGAAGCAGCCCAATTACGCCATACAGCGTGCCCCGGGGGACGCCGCCCGCGATGAGCAGCGCATCGCCCGATTGCTGTATGACGTACTCTTCTCCGCCAAAGGTCTCCGGATTTACATTGCCCAGAACGGACGCTGGTACATCTCCGAAACCCACGTAGATGAGCTTCGCTCCCGAGGGCGCCTCATGCACCACGGGCAACGTGCAGCCGCTCATCCGCGCCACGTAGTCCTGCAGCACCTCGGCCGCATACACTTCGGGTGCTGCCGCGGACGGCGAAGAATAGATGCGGTAGTCGCTGACGCCCTGTTCCACAAGGGTTACGGGCTCGGCGAGGCATGCTGCATGCAAGCCAAACACGAAGACAGCCGAAAGCACACCCAGGCGCGCTCGTTTAATGGGATTTGGCAACGTTCTTCCTCCATCTCTTTCAGGATTGTGGTCCACGCCGCAGAGGCAGCGTGAGCAGCCGTTCCTGAAGCATAACCAGCCAACGCCGCAGGTTCAATGGGAACAGGATGACGATCGCGAAGAATGGGCCGCGGTCCGTTCAACACAATGCCTGAGCGACGCTGCCTGAAGATTCGCTCGATCCTGTCAATCCTGTAAATCTTGTCACAAAATAAACTTCTCTATTCCCGAATCGGCGCGTATGTGACATACGGCATACGTACAAGACAGGGGGACCCACACGGACAGAGGTGGGCGGTGTGAGCCGCGTGGGGATTCACATTGACCCCGGTTGCGGAGGGGCAGGTTCGCGCTCCAGCGCCGTTACTCTTCTTTCTTTTCCATCAGCACGTACGTGCCGGCTTTGGTTCTCCCCTCGATGCTCAGGGCCATAGGAGGCGAGATGCCGCAGGGATCGACTATTTGAAGGTACAGGCTTCCTGCTTTTGGAACGCCCGTGAAGCGATCCGTGTGGGTTGTGGCGCGGTCGGCGTTCACCATGCCTGGAGGCACGTCTTCGGCAGGGAACAGCGTCCGCACGTCAAACCAGGATGATCCGGCCCAGATCTCGTTCCCGGCTTCGTCCAGAACAAGGTAGCGAATCACCCACTCGTCGTATGTGGGCGTCAGGCCGATATTGAGCCAGTTCATGGCAATCGCGAGCTCGCCGCTCTGCCACGAGACTGTTGCGGAGGTAAACAGGTTCCGGTAGCCGATAATGGCGTACATCTTGTGGAAATTGTCGATGGCCTGGGGATCATCAAAGATATTGTATCCGACGGGGTTCACGTACGATGTCGTTCCAGTGGGTACATTGCCGTTGCGGATGACAACGGGATGCAGATACTTCACCTGCTCGAGCAGATGCGAATAGGGGCGGAAATCCGGGGTTGGCATGGCCTGAAGCGGCTCTCCGACGACGGGCGCCGACTTCCATCGGTCGCGGAGGAGCTCATACAGCTTCACGCCGTCTTTTTCGTATTCGTTTGCCTCGTAGAACAGTCTTTGCACATAACTCAGATTTTCATCCCAGCCCCAATTGTCGCGGAAGATGCCGAAGAGGCCCGCGTCATTTTTCGCCGTGAGCAGGTGAAAATGGTAGTCCTTGAGAGTGTCGTACGTTTGCGGGCTGTAGACCATGCCGTTTGTCGGAGCCAACAACCGGATATCCGGGAAATGCGTGACGTAGGCATCCGCGAATCGAATCAGACACTCCGAATTCGCGGGCACAAGTTGCTTCGGATAGGCCCCCTCGCCCCAGAATCCAAAGTACCGCAGCTCGATATAGCGCACCAGCTTCTTGCGCTGAACCGTCTTTCCGTTGAAGGTCTGCGTTCCCTCGAGATATTCCGCAAAGGCGCGTAATAGCGCGTCGTATCTGTCAAAGAAGTACGGATTCTCGAAGTTGGGCTCCCATCGCGTGATGTTCCCCCTGGAAGCCGTGTACTTTACGTCCTTGTGTTCACTGCGTTGCATGGCCTCATGCACGTAGACCGGATACGCGCACAAGGCCCCGTCTATGGTGATGCCATGATTGGCGCTTGTCACGAAGCAGCCGATATTCAGCTTCTGCCCGTACTGAATGCACCACGCGAAGTGCTCGTCCATGTTCGGGAACAGATACTGCCCTTCGTCGCATTCGTAGTCGGACCAGTTGACCCGAATCATCGAGTTTGCGGCGTATTCGCTGACGTGAACCGCGGTCTTGACAAGCTGGGTGACCCCATTGCCGGGACCGCCCCTCCAGATCTCGGTGCCTGTGCCCGCGTTTTGAATCGCCCCGGCGCCGACGTCGATGATCACGGGCCGGAGCTCCACGTGGGCGCCCTCTCCATCCGCAAACAGCGCGCAAGGCGCCAGGAAAAGGACGACCAGGACGCTCCACCTGCCGATCATGTGCCGGCTCCGCCTCGGCATTTCATGCGGTGTCATGAGCGCTCCCCCATTTAACGGGCCCGAATCACTGAACCCTTCCATGAGAAGGGCTTGTCAAGGCCTTTAAGGCCGACGTGGCTGACACAAAAAGAAAAGGGCCTACGCCGTATTTGCGTAAGCCCTTGGTATCATTGGTGGAGATGAGGGGAATCGAACCCCTGACCTCTTGTCTGCCAGACAAGCGCTCTCCCAACTGAGCTACATCCCCGTTTTTGGGCGCTTCTTTTTCGAAGCGCGTGTAAGTATAGAGCGTGGCCGCGAGCGAGTCAAGTTTTTGGGGGCCAGGCGTGTGGGTCCCGGCGGGTGTTGCGGGCAGGCGGGGCGGTCGAGGGGGCTGATGTTGCCGCGGGGGTGGAAAACGGCTACACTCAGGATTCTTCGCTGGGGTTGTGGGAAGGCTCCGATTGAGAGGCGGGTACAATGACACGAAACTGGTCGCGCAGGGAGTTTGTGGGGATGGGTATGGCTGCGTCGGCGGGGCTGGTCCTGTCGGGGATGGCCCAGGGCCAGGAGGCTGGTCCGAAACCGGTTCGTGTGGGCGTGGTGGGGGTCGGAAACCGGGGGACGAGTCTGACCGGCAACCTGTTGCGTCTGCCGGGGGTGCAGATTCCGGCGGTATGCGACATCAATCCCGAGCATCTGGCGCGCGCGCAGGCGCTGGTGGAGACCGCCGGCCAGCCGAAGCCGGAGGGGTACGGGGAAAACGAGGCTGCTTACGAGAAGTTGATGGCGCGCGACGATCTGGACGCGGTCATTATTGCGTCGTACTGGCAGTGGCATACGCCGATGGCCGTTTGCGCGATGCGCAACGGGAAGTATGCGGGCGTCGAGGTGCCCGCCGCGCTGGACGTGGCCCAGTGCTGGGACCTGGTGAATACGTCCGAGCAGACGGGCGTTCCCTGCATGATGCTGGAGAACTGGAGTTTCCGGCAGGACAATCTGGCGGTTCTCAACATGATCCGGCAGGGGATGCTGGGGCAGATTGTTCATTGCCATTGCGCGCATTCGCATGATTGCATCGACCACTGGTTTTTTGACCGGGAGGGCAACGATCGCTGGCCGGCCGAGTTCCTGGTCAAGTACAACCGCGACCAGTATCCCACCCACAGCCTGGGTCCGGTCCTGAGCTGGATGGACATCAATTGCGGAGACGCGTTCGCCACGCTCGCGTCCACGGCCACGGCGCAGCGGGGCATCAACGCCTATTTTGCGCGTCAGTTTGGTCCCGAGCACCCCAATGCGACGAAGGCCTTCGCCCAGGGTGATATCGTCACGACGACCATCAAGACCCATGGCGGGAAAACGGTCATCATCAATTACGACATGCAGCTTCCGCGGCCGTATGACAACCGCTGGCTGATTCAGGGGACGCTGGGGCTGTATAACGAACAGCGCACGGCCGTTTACATTACGGGGCAGAGCCCGGAATACCATGAGTGGGAACCGTTCCCGCCGTATCAGGAGAAATACAACCATGCCTGGTGGCGTGAAGGGGCCGGCGTGCAGGACGGCCACGGCGGCACGGATTCCCTGGAGCTCGCCTTGTTTGTGAAGGCGGTTCGCGACAGGACCCAGACGCCGATCGATGTCTATGACAGCGTGGCCATGAGTTGTATCGTGGGGTTGTCGGGGGAGTCGATCGCGAAAGGAAGCGTTCCCGTGGAGGTGCCGGACTTCACTCGCGGCCAATGGAAGACCCGCAAGCCGGTTTTCGGGGTGGTGGCCTGATCCCGGCGGGACCGCCAGGCAATTTCCGCATATGCGCGTAGAAGCAGTCCATTCATGAGTGTTCACGATACCCGGAACGACACCGAAGCCACCCAGCGGAACCAGTTTGGCACGTTTGGCGGGGTGTTTACGCCGTGTCTGCTGACGATCCTGGGCGTCATCCTGTTCATGCGGTCCAATTTCGTGGTGGGCCAGGCGGGGATTGTGGGGGCCGTCGCGATCCTGTTGCTTGCGAAATCCATCACGTTTTTCACGGCCCTTTCAACGAGCGCGATCAGCACGAACATGACCGTGCGCGGCGGCGGCGCCTATTACCTGATCAGCCGGGTGCTCGGTCCGGAATTCGGAGGGGCCATCGGCATCATGCTGTTCCTGGCGCAGGGGGTGTCGGTGCCGTTCTACGCGCTCGGGTTTGCCGAGGCGGTCACGCAGACCTTCCCGGTCCTGCGTGAGCACGGCCAGGCCGTGGCGTTCGCCACCGCGGCGTGCCTGTTCGTGGTGACCTATGTGGGCGCACGCTGGGCGATTAAGGTGCAGTACGGCATTATGGCCGTGTTGGCGGCATCCATTTTCGTGTTTCTGGCGGGATCGGCCCTGCGTTTCACGCCGGAGACCTTCGCGGCGAACGTCTGGCCGGCCTTTACTCCGATTGATGCCGGCGCGGCGCCGGGCGAGCGGTATTCGTTCTGGATCATTTTCGCCATCTACTTCCCCGCGGTCACGGGGATCATGGCGGGCGTGAACATGTCGGGCGATCTTAAAGAACCGGCGCGAAGCCTGCCTCGGGGCACGCTTGCGGCCATCGGCGTGGGGCTGGCGATCTACCTGGCGCAGGTATTCATTTCCGGCGGCGCGTTTTCCCGGGACCGGCTCCTGGATGAGCCCTACCTGGTTCTGAAGGAGAACGCGCTGTTTCATCTCGGGTTCCTGGTGGCGGCGGGCATGTTCGCGGCGACGCTTTCGAGCGGCCTCTCAAGTTTCATGGGGGCGCCGCGCGTGCTTCAGGCCGTTGCCCGCGACGGCATCCTCGCGACGCTTCGCCCCTTCGCCAGAGGTTCGCGGGGCACGGACGAGCCCCGGCGCGGGATCGTCGTGTGCGCACTGGTCACCTTCGGGGTCATCTACTGGGCGACGTCGGTCGCCGGCGATGGCGCGCTGGACCTCGTGGCGCGCGTGATCACCCTGTTTTTCCTGTACACCTACGGCATGCTGAACCTCGCGGCCTTCATCGAGGCGTTCGGGGGCAACCCGTCGTTCCGGCCCCGGTTCCGCTTTTTCCATTGGGGTACGGCCCTTGCCGGCGGCATCGGGTGCGTGGCCGTGGCCATGGTCATCAACTGGTGGGAATCCCTCGCGGCCATGGCGTTTCTCGGGGCGCTGGTGTGGAGCATCAAGCGGCGCGAGCTGAACACGGCATTCGGCGACGCGCGCCGCGGCTTTGTGTACCGGTCCGCCCGGAACAACCTGCTCCAGCTCGCGGAGATGGAGGAATCGCCCAGGAACTGGCGGCCCACGGCGGTGGTCTTTTCGGGAAACCCAGAACACCGGGAGAGCCTGGTGACGTATGCGATCTGGATGGAAGCCGGGCGGGGCGTGGTGTTTCTGGCGAACGTGCTGGTGGGCAACTTTGAAGAGTATGCGGCGCACCGCATGACGGCGGCGCGCCAGTTGCGCGAGTTCTGCCGGAAACGGGCCATTGACGCCTTCCCCGTGGTCGTCATTGACGAAAACCTTGAAAACGGGATGACGGGGGTGATGCAGGCGCTCAGCATGGGTCCAATTCGCGCGAACATGGCCATCTTCGGCTGGTCCGAGGAGCCTGCGCGGGTCAAGACGCACCTGCGCGAGTTTTGCCGCGCGAAGAGCCTCGACATGAGCGTGGTGGCCATTCACGCGGGGCGCAGCCTTTTCCCGCGCGGCCAAAAACGGATCGACATCTGGTGGCGCGGTCTCAAGAACGGCGGACTCATGGTGATTCTGGCCCATTTGCTCACGCGCAACTGGGAATGGGCTGACACCCGCATCCGCCTGCTACGCCAGATCGACAACGAAGCCGGCCGGGAATCGACCCGCGAAGATCTGGCTCACCTGCTGCGCGACGCCCGCATGGAAGCGCAGGTGGAAGTGGTCGTGAGCGATCAGCCTTTTGCGGCGGTGCTGGCCCAGCATTCTTCGGACGCGGCCTGCGTGTTTCTCGGTTTTGAAGTGCCGCCCGCCGGCCATGAGCGCGCCTGGTTCACACAATACCAGGGCCTCCTGCTGGACACGCCCACGACCGTGCTGGTCTCTTCCGTAGGCGCTGAAGACTTGATGGCGTAGAGGGGAGTATCCGCGCGGCGGGTGGAGCCAGCGAGGCCACGGAAGGGCGCAGAGTCCCCCGGCCTCAGCAGGCGCCCTGCAGCGGCCATCGCGTCTGCATCGTGCGTGCGCGGGGATTCGGGAAAGACAGGCATGATTGCATCCCGTCAGGGGCGCCCCTATAATCAGGCGCGCAAACGGTCGGCAGTATTCTCAGGAAGGGCCCGTTCATGGTGGAGTTGCCCCGAGCCACCCTCTCGCAACTGATTTGGGGGGGAGGACTCTTTGTTGGTCTGATCCTCATTGCGTTCTCGGTGGAACGCCTTCGCCAGCGCCGTCGCATCAGCAAACAGCGCTCCGCGGAGTGGAACACCGTGGAGTGCATCATTCGCGACAAGGAACTGACGCCGGAAGAGCAAAAGGCGTTGCGGACGCTGATTCGGAAGCAGTCGCCGCAGGAGCCTCTGCGCACGGTGACGGTGCGCCAGCACTTTGACGCGTGTGTGGAACGCCTGATGGAGAGCCTTGGGCAGTCGCGCGACCGGAAACAGTACGCCGAGATGGGCAGCCTGCTTCGCGATGTGCGCGTCGCGCTGGCCCTGGATTACGTGCCGTTTGGCCAGCGCATTCAATCGACGCGCGAATTGTCGTCGGGGCAGTTGATTTCGCTGGCGCTGGCCTCGGACACCACGCCGCGCTGGCACGCGGGCCGCGTTGAAGACCTCGATGAGGCCTACCTGTACATTTCGCTGGACGACATGGATGCGCGCGGCCTGAACGAGTTTCAGCCGGGCGCCGAGGTGCGCGCCCGGCTTTGGCGCGAAGACGATGCCCGGTACGCGGTGATGCTGGAATGCGCGGGGCTGCACGATACCCCGCCGTCGTTCGTGTTTTACCACAGCGGGAAGCTCGACCGGCTTCAGGCCCGCAGCGATTACCGGATCCGCCACGAACAAACCACCTCGATCGGGGTGATCAACAAGCCCCTGGAGGACCAGGATCTCGACCGACTCGCGGAACGCCCGCTGGTCACGAAGCTTCGCGGGCGGATCACCAACCTGAGCGCGGGCGGCTGTGCGCTGGTGGTGCAGCAGGCGATTCCAGCCCAGGTGCTGCTCCGCATCGTGATCGAACTGGACGACTGGGAGCCGTTCGACGTGTTTGCGCGCGTTGTCGCCACTGCGCCCATCTCGGGCGGGCGGAGTTTTGTGCGCGCCTCGTTTGTCGCGATCGATGACGAGATGCGGGACAAAATCGCGCGTTACATCATCCGCCGTCAGCAACGGCTTGCCGATGCCCATGAACCCGAACAGTGATCCGTTTGCCCTGTTTCCGGAGGCATTCCGCGCCGTGGTGCGCAATCCCCGTGCGCTGGTCTTGTACATTGTGCTGGTCATGGGTGTTGCGGGCGGCAAACTCGCGGTGATGTATCCCTTAACCGGCGGCGAAACGCTCGAAGACCCGCAACTGGCCGTGCGTCTTGTTGACCTGCTCACCGATCTGGCGCTTGCCGGCACGTATGCTTTTGCGCAGACCGTGGCGTTTTCGTGGCTCGGGCAGGATCTCGACCGGCCCCTGTGGCGGGTGAAAGGCATCAAGGACGCCCTGACCCGTTTCTATCCGGTCTGGCTCATGCTCGATCTGCTCATCCTCGCGTTCAGCACCATCGCCGGCAAACTGCTCGTGGCCGACATCAACAACTCCCTCGGCCAGTTCATGCTGCTGCTGTTCCTGGTGATGCAGATCATCGCGATCCCGATAGGCGCGGCCATCATGTTTCACGGGGAATTGAAATGGCGTGAACTGGGCCAGAGTCTGGCGCCCCTGGGCCGCCAGTTCTTCTCGACGTTCCTCGTCGTCTGTTTCAGCGGCACGGTGCTGGTCATGCTGTTGTTCGTTCTGCTTCCCGCCACGGCCGAGGTGCTGTGGCTGCGCCCGTTCATCGAGATTCCGGGCGGGCTGGCGGAGTGCGTCATTTTCGCGGCCACGTGGTTCATCTGTATCATGGATCGCGAGGCGGACACGGCCAACGACGACTTCGATTTCTGATACGTCCGGGACATTCCTATGCAGGTTGAGTTTCCATATGGTCGCGGCACCGTCACGGGCAGCGTTCCCTGGGCGCGATGCCTGGGTGTGCTGGACGTCGTCCCGGCGGCGCCGTTGCCGGACGTGCCCCGCGCGCTCCGGGACGGGCTTCAGCATCCCATCGGTACGCCGGCCCCGTTGCTGGAGCCGGTCGGGCGCGGCCACCGGGTGCTGATCATCGTCTCGGACAGTTTCCGGCAGACGGGCATCGCGCAATGCCTGCCCGCCCTCATCGAGGCCCTGGCGCAGCAGGGTGTTTGCGATACCGGCATCCGCTTTCTTGTAGCCACGGGAATCCATCGCGCGCCCACCGAAGAGGAGCTCACGGCCATCCTGGGACCCGAAATGCATGCGCGGTTCCGTGCCAGGGTGGCGTGCCACGACGCCCACGACGCCGCGGGCCTGGTGGACGTTGGCACGACGTCGCGGGGCACGCGCGTGCAGGTCAACCGGGCGGCGGTTGACGCCGACCATGTGATTGTCACGGGCACGACGGTTCTCCACTATTTCGCGGGGTTTGGCGGGGGCCGCAAATCCATTGTCCCCGGTATCTGCTCGGCCGGGACGATTTCCCAGAACCACTCGCTCAATCTCGACCCCGTCACCGGCGAACTGAATCCCGATGTGCGGATTGGCCGGCTCGACGGCAACCCCGTGGCGGAAGACCAGCTTGAGGCGGCCCGGATGGTCAGGACTACCGGCATGATCAACACGGTGCTCAACCGCGACAGCGCGATTGCGGGCCTGTTCGTGGGCGAACTCGAGGCGGCCCACCGCCAGGCGGCGGCGTTCGCGTTGCGCACGTTCGCGGCGCCGGTCGAAGAACGGGCGGATCTCGTGATTGCCGCGGCGGGGCCCCGCAAGAACTTTGTGCAGGCGCATAAAGCCCTGTTCAATGCGTATCAGGCCGTCAAACCCAACGGGCGCATCGTGTTCATTGCGCGGTGTGAAGAGGGGCTGGGCGGACAGCAGTTCGAGAAGTGGCTCCGGCTCGGGAGCCGCAGTGCCATCATCGAGGGCCTGCGCCGGCGCAGCGAAATCAATGGGCAAACCGCGCTTTCGACCCTCGAGAAGGCGCCGATTGCCTGGTTCGTGACCGACCTGCCGCCGGAAGACGTCGCCGCGCTGCACGCCCGCAGGGCCGTTTCGCTCGAAGACGCCCTGGAACGCGCCCGCCAGGAACTGGCCGCGGCCGGGACCAGCAACCCGACCTGCTACATCATGCCCCAGGCGGCCTGTTCCGTGCCCTTTTTGGGCGCGACGCCCCGCCTGGACTGACCCGGATTACGGGTACGGATACTATTGCCCGGTAACATGGAAACTCGCGGCGATTTGCGGATATTATGCTTTTCAGCCCGGTGACAGCGAACCGACTGAACGAAACGGGGTCTAATCCGTTAGGAAGAATGGGAACCTGAGGGGAGATGGTCTCATGAACGCCAGACCCGCCAAGCGCTGCAAACGACCCGCATATCCCACCCGCCGTGAGGTTGCCGCGGATCCCGCGCTGCTCGAAAGGCACGTGCCCGAGGCCTGGAAACGGTCCGCGCGCCTGGCTGCGGCGGCCGCCATGCTCGCCGGGGCCGGCACGGTCGCGCTGACGCCCGGCTGCGCCTCCGGGCCGCCCGCCAAGGCCGCCCCGATCTTCGACCACGGGACAGGCCGCGGCGCCCTGGGGTGCGTGATGGTGGTGCCGCCGGCGTTTTTGTCCGAGGAAGAGGCCCTGCAGGTGATCTCGGAAGTCCTGGCCGAGCAAGGTCTTACGGCGTCCGGCGCGCCTCCGGCGCTGAAAGGCGTCGCGTTCGTCGGCCACCGGGTGAACCCGGAAGCCGTGACCTACGCGGACCAGTTCTCCAACGCCAGGACGCCGCTGGTGCCCGATTTCTTCGACGGCGCCAGGAACGTCGCCGTCGAGTTCGTTTCGACGGCCGACTACTTCCCGCTCGGCGGCGAGATCTCCGACATGTCTGTTCAGTCCTACGACCTCAAGGGAATTGCCCGCAACACCACCGAGGCGGTGAACAAGCGCGGTTCGGGCGTCTACTTCGGCGCGTTGTACGACCCTATCGCTTCGGTGAAGTTTGAAACCGACTATCCGAGGGAAGGATCCGCGAACTACCGCGAGGAGGTCGAAGCCTGGCGACAGAAAAGCAGGGAAGCGGTGGACGCCGCCAAAGAGGAATCCAAAGAGCTGCTCCGCGAGCAGGTCAAGGATTTCGTCGACTGGCTGAAAGGGCAGGGCGTCATCTGAACCCTGCGCAGGGAAGACCGCGCCCATGCATTTCACGCTGCACCTGTCTCCGCGCTGCAACATGCGCTGTGGATACTGCTACTCGCCGCCCGCGGACGGCCCGGCCATGACCCCGGAGATCGGCCGCCGCGTGCTCGACATGGCCGCGCAGACCGGCGAGAAATCCTGCGGCAGTGGTACCGCGCCGCAGGTCTGTTCATTGCTGAAAACATGCCTGGTGTGGCAAGATGATTGAGGTATAGCATGTCCCCTTCTTGCTACATGACTTGAACGAAACCGAGCCTGAATTGCGGAGAAGAACGGGAAACCAGAGGGGAGAGTCCTCATGAAAGCCAAACCTGAGAAGCGTCGCAAGCGGCCTCAGTATCCCACTCGCTCCGAAGCTGCCGAGGACCCTACGCTACGTGAAGACCTGTTGAGCGACGTGGAGTCTCGCCTGGGAGACTATGAGTCTCATCTCGGCACGCCGTTTTCCTCAGTCTTTGTGGTGCCGTTGACGCCCAGCTCAGTTTCCGGGCCGCCCGCCCAAGTTGCCCCGATATTCCAGCACGGGGAAGGCCGCGGGTCTGCGGGATGTGTCGTTGTTACGCCTCCCGTGTTCTTGTCCGAGGAAGAAGCGCTTCAAGTCATCTCGGAGATTCTCGCCGAGCATGGTCTTACCGCGTCTGACTCGCCCCCGGCTATCGAGGGATTCGTATTCGACGACAAAGCTTCCGGCGCCAGGACGCCGCTGGTGCCCGATTTTTTCGATCCCGCCAAGAACGTTGCCGTTGAGTTCGTTTCCGAGGACGACTACGTCGGGCTTTGCCACGGTGAATTCCATAGTAGTGTAGGAAGTTATGACATCCTGGACCTCGCTCACACGATGTCGATGGCGGTCAGAGAATTCAGTTCGGGCTTATACTTTGCCGCGCTTTATGATCCTATGGTTTCTTACAATCTATGGGATCGAAAAGACCACGAAGACGCCAATGCCCGGTGGGAAAGGACCAAGGAACAGTCCAGACAGCTGCTCCGCGAGCAGGTCAAGGATTTCGTCGACTGGCTGAAAGGGCAGGGCGTCATCTGAACCCTGCGCAGGGAAGACCGCGCCCATGCATTTCACGCTGCACCTGTCTCCGCGCTGCAACATGCGCTGTGGATACTGCTACTCGCCGCCCGCGGACGGCCCGGCCATGACCCCGGAGATCGGCCGCCGCGTGCTCGACATGGCCGCGCAGACCGGCGAGAAATCCTGCGGCATCATTTTCTTCGGCGGCGAACCCCTGCTGCACCGGGACCTCATTTACGACCTCGTGGACTACGGCGAGGCCCATCCCACCGGCCAGCGGTACCACTTCAAGGTGACCACAAACGGCGTCCTGCTGGACGAGGCGTTTCTGGCCTATTCCCTCCGGCATCATATGCTGGTCGCCATGAGCTTCGACGGCATCCGCGAGGCCCATGACGCTCACCGGCGTTTTCCCGACGGCCGCCCCACGTTCGAGTACCTGCTGCCGCGCCTCCAACTGCTTCTGGCCGCGCGGCCGTATTCGAGCGTCTATACCGTGGTGAATCCGGACACCGCCCGCTATCTGGCCGAATCCGTCGCGTTTCTGGCGGAACTCGGCGCCCGGTATCTGATCGTCTCGCTCAATTATGCGGCGCCGTGGGACGAGGCCAGTTTTGCCGTGCTGGCCCGCCAATGCGAGAAGCTCGGCGACCTCTACATCCAATGGACCCGCGCGAACCGCAAATTCTACCTGAGCCCGCTCGAGGTCAAGCTGTCGTCGCACATCAACCGCGACTGCTATCATCAGGACCGCTGTGAACTGGCGCAGCGGCAGCTTTCGGTGGACCACGAGGGGGATCTCTATCCCTGCGTCCAGTTCGTGCGCGCGGGCCGCGAGGGCGGCTGGTGCATCGGGAACGTGTTCGACGGCATAGACGAGTTCGCGCGCCAGCGCATTCGTGCGGCGTCCAGCCAGGAAAAGGAGTTTTGCGCGGACTGCGCCGTCAAAGGCCGCTGCAACAACACCTGCGGCTGCCTCAACTGGCAGACCACCGGCACCGTCAACGCCGTCTCGCCGGTGCTGTGCCGCTACGAACAGATGCTGATGAAGGTCGCGGACCGCGTGGGGAAGAAACTCTACCGGGAACGCAATGCCCTGTTCCTGCACAAACACTACAACGCCGCCTATCCCGTGCTCTCCCTGCTGGAAGACGCGACCGGTCCGGCGGGCCCGGTCAGCTCCCCGCGGGTTTGAGCGCGGCGCGCAGGTGTTCGCGGTTCATCTTCGCGATGTGCTCGACGCTGATCGCCTTGGGACAGGCCGCCTCGCACTCGTAGTGGTTTGAGCAGTTGCCGAACCCTTCGCGGTCCATCTGGGCGACCATGTTGAGGACGCGGCGGTTTGCCTCGACCCGGCCCTGGGGCAGGTGCGCGAGATGGCTCACTTTCGCCGCCACGAACAGCATTGCGGAGCCGTTGGGGCAGGCGGCGACGCAGGCGCCGCACCCGATGCACTGGGCGGCGTCCATCGCGACGTCGGCTTCTTCTTTGTCGACGGGGATGGCATGCGCGTCGGGGGCCGAGCCCGTCCGCACGGTGATATAGCCGCCCGCGCGGATGACGCGGTCGAACGCGGACCGATCGACCACCAGATCCTTAATCAGGGGGAATGCGCGCGACCGCCAGGGCTCGATCACGATCGTATCGCCGTCGTTGAAATGCCGCATGTGCAACTGGCAGAGGGTGGTCTCGCGCAGGGGGCCGTGAGCCTGGCCGTTGACCACCGCGCCGCAACACCCGCAGATGCCCTCGCGGCAGTCGTGCTCGAAGGCCACGGGTTCCTCGCCCCGCTTTTCGAGCTGGGTATTCAGGATGTCGAGCATCTCGAGAAACGACGCATCCGCATCAACACCCTGCAGCGCGTACGTCTCGAGGCGCCCTTCCGATTGCGCGTTCTTCTGCCGCCAGACTTTCAGCGTCAGATTCATGGTCTTGCCCATCCATGCAACTCCCGTAACCCGCTCGCGTCACTTGTAGCTTCGCTGTGTAGGTGTCACGACCTCGAAGGTCAGCTCTTCCCTGTGCAAAACCGCCGCCTGGCCGTCGCCCTGGTGTTCCCATGCCGCCGCGTAGGCGAACCGCTCGTCGTCTCGTTGCGCCTCGCCTTCGGGCGTCTGGTACTCCTCGCGGAAATGCCCGCCGCACGATTCCTCGCGGTGGAGGGCGTCGAACGCCATCAGCTCCGCCAGCTCGAGGAAATCGGCGACGCGCCCCGCTTTTTCCAGGCTCTGGTTGAGGTCCTCGTTTTTCCCCGTAACGACGACGTTTTTCCAGAACTCCTCGCGAATGGCCGGGATCTCCGACAGGGCCTCTTCCAGCCCCCTGCGATTGCGCGACATGCCGATCTTGTCCCAGGCGAGCAGGCCGAGTTCGCGGTGTATTTCGTCCACCGTGCGCTTGCCCCTGATCGATAACAGGCGGTGGGCGCGTTCCGCCACGGCCTTCTCCGCGGCGCGGAATTCCGGGTGGTTGCCGTCAATCCGGTCCGGCTGCACCCGCGCCAGATAGTCCGCCATGGTGTAGGGAATGATGAAATAGCCGTCCGCGAGTCCCTGCATCAGGGCGCTTGCGCCGAGCCGGTTCGCGCCGTGATCGGAGAAATTGGCTTCGCCGGCCACGAACAGGCCCGGCAGGTTGCTCATGAGGTTGTAATCCACCCACAGGCCGCCCATGGTGTAGTGCACCGCCGGGTAGATCATCATGGGCTGCGTGTAGGGGTCCTCGTCCACGATGCGCTGGTACATCTGGAACAGGTTGCCGTAGCGCGCCTCGATGGTCTCGCGTCCCAGCCGCTCGATGGCGTCGCGGAAGTCGAGATAGACGGCCATGCGCGTCGAGCCCACGCCGCGGCCCTTGTCGCACTGATCCTTGGCTTTGCGCGAGGCCACGTCGCGCGGCACGAGGTTGCCGAATGCGGGATAGGTTTCTTCGAGATAGTAGCTGCGGTCTTCCTCGGGGATGTCGTTGGGATGCCGCGGGTCGTCGGGATCCTTTGGCACCCAGATGCGCCCGTCGTTGCGGAGGCTTTCGCTCATGAGCGTCAGTTTCGACTGGTAGTCGCCGTGCACCGGGATGCAGGTCGGGTGAATCTGCGTGAAGCACGGATTGGCGAAGAAGGCGCCTTTCCGGTGGGCGCGCCAGATGGCCGTCGCGTTGGACGCCTTGGCGTTGGTCGAGAGGTAATACACGTTTCCGTAGCCGCCCGTCGCGAGCAGCACCGCGTCCGCCACGTGCGACTCGAACGCCCCCGTGAGGAGGTTGCGTACCACGATGCCGCGGGCCCGGCCGTCCACGACGACCAGCTCGAGCATTTCCCGGCGGGGGTACATGGTCACAGACCCGTTCTGGACCTCTTTCATGAGCGCGCTGTACGCGCCGAGGAGGAGCTGCTGTCCCGTCTGGCCGCGCGCGTAGAACGTCCGCGATACCTGGGCCCCTCCAAACGAGCGGTTGTCGAGCAGGCCGCCGTATTCGCGGGCGAACGGCACGCCCTGGGCTACGCACTGGTCAATGATGTCCACGCTCAGTTCGGCGAGACGGTACACGCTGGCTTCCCGGGAACGGTAGTCGCCGCCCTTGACCGTGTCGTAGAAGAGCCGGTAGATGCTGTCGCCGTCGTTCTGGTAGTTTTTCGCCGCGTTGATGCCGCCCTGGGCCGCAATGCTGTGAGCGCGCCGCGGCGTGTCCTGGATGCAGAAGGCCTTGACGTTGTACCCGAGTTCGCCCAGGGTGGCTGCGGCGGACGCTCCCGCCAGGCCCGTGCCCACAACGAGCACCGTGTATTTCCGGCGGTTCGCGGGATTCACCAGTTTCATCTCGAACTTGTGTTGCGTCCATTTCTGCTCGATGGGTCCCGCGGGGACTTTGGAATCCAAACGCATGGTCACACTCCGGCGCCGATGGTGTAGTGGCGGACAATCACGTAGATCGGAATTGAACTGAAGCCCAGGGCCACGAGAAACCCGATAATCCGGCTGATCTTCAGGAGCTTGGGGCGCTGCTGTCCCAGGGGGGTGCCCAGCGACTGAAACACGCTCTCGATGCCATGGCTCAGATGCATTCCCAGCAGCGACACCGCCAGGATGTAGAAGCCCGCACGAAGCGGATGCAGGAACGAGTTCCAGACCAGCCCGAACAGGCCCAGGCTTTCGTTGTCGTTGACCCCCGGAATCACCGTCGACGGTCCCACTTTCTCGGGAAACGTGAAATCGTTGAGATGGATGAACACGTAGCAAAACACCATCGCCCCGGAGAGGATCATGGTCCGTTTCGCCCAGGTGGTGTTGCCCAGGGTGTTGCGCACCTCGTAACGCTCGCCCCGCGCGGCGCGGTTCTCGAGCGTGACCCAGATGGTGAAGGTGATGTGCGTCAGGAAGGCGGCCAGAAGCCCCAGGCGGACCACCCACAGGAAGCCGCCCATTCCCTGGATCTTCTCGGCGTACCTGTTCAGGGCCTCCGGCCCCGCGAAAATCAGGAAATTGCCCGCCAGATGCCCGAATATGAACGTCACCAGGACGATGCCCGTCACCGCGACGATCTGCTTCTTCACCAGCGACCGTTTCACCAATGCAGTCAAGTTCGAAGCCATATGCCCATCCCGGTTTTTGCGCCCTGGGGGCGCCCCGAACCCCCGGGGCCTCACCATGACCTCCGCCGTTCGTTCGACTATAGCATACCGTCAGGACCGTAAGCACCGCATCCGGGCGGTTGCTGTGCGCACGGCCCGACGGGCCGCACGCATCGCGCACGGCTTACGGCCGGTCAACACCGTATCTACATCGCGGGACCTGAATCCATTCCCTCACGGGGCCGCATTGGCAGCCAGCCGCTGATAGCGCTCGCGCACTTCTCCGGCCGTCAGGGCGCGCGCATACAGTTTCACCTCGTCGAGCAGGCCCGTGAAATGCGAGTCATGCCCTGCGGCGAAATTTCCCAGCACCAGGGGAAAGCTGTTCGGCGTGATCGGTCCGGGGCGTTCCATGGCGCCCCGCGGTTCGCCGTCGACGTAAATGCGCAGCGTTTGACCGTCAAACGTCCCCGCCAGGTGGACCCAGCGCCCCGTTGGAAGGTCCACGTCCGCCTTGAGATGATGGCTCCAGGGCGACAGGGGAATCTCGAAACACGGCTTGCCGTCCAGCACCCCCATGCGATAGCCCGTCCAGGTTCCTCCCGAGAAGACGCGGTTGAGAAACCACGTGTTCTGCTGCCCCGCGAGGCCGGTGCAGACCCAGCACTCCACCGACATCGCCGTTTCCAGGGAGAGCAGGGGACGGGCCGGCACCGTCACCGCGCCCCCGTCGCAGACGAGGGCATTTCCGTCGATGCCCGGAGCGCGCGAGGCGCCGTCCAGCGTGCCGCCCAGCCGGTGGCCCGAGTAGTCGAGCGCGACGGGGTCGTCCCCGGCTTCGTCAAATGCCCACCAGGCGAGCAGGCCCTCCTCGGGCGCGCCGCTCTTGAATGCCTGTTTCGATACCTGTCTCTGCCGTTCGCGTTCCCGCTTCTGGTATTCCTTGTACGCCGTGTCGTATGGTCCCAGGCCGATGTCCTCGGGGATGAGATCGGTGTGCGGCTCGGGGGCGTCGCACAAGACGTTCCGCACCGCGTCCACGTAGCCGAACCCGTACTCGCGATACGGCGCGATGTAATGGCCCTCGCCCCACTCGTTCCAGTTGTCGAGCAGCAGCATCCGGCTGCCGAGCTCGCTCGGGGGCAGCGTTGCGACGAAGTCTTTTGCCTGGCGCAACAGGTCCTCGTATTGGCGGGGCGGGATCTTCCAGATCGTGCCCTCGTCGCGCCAGCCGCTCCAGGCCTGCGATACCGTGACCACCTGCGGCAGAATGCCCATTTCCTGTGTCTTGCGGAGGTAGTCCATCTGGGTCTGGATGGCCACTTCGGGCGTGGGGTTGTCGGGCACGTACCAGCAATACGCGAACGTGTAGTCCAGTCCCAGGCTCTTCATTTGTTCCAGATGCTTCGGGTCCAGCCCGCGGTATTCTCCGAGGAGGTACAGCCCGTCGAACCCCGCGTCGCGGCATGCCTGCCGCATCAAATCGAAGGCTCGTACAACATTCTCCACGCTGCCGAGGTCGTCGATCAGGAATTCGGGACGGTAAATGAAGAGCACCGGTTTGTTGTCGACCTTGAGGTAGCTCGGGTGCGTGAAGTAGTTCTCGAGCCAGAAGGGGAGGAGGTTGTTCATCAGGTCCGCTTCGCCGGCCACGCCCGCCTTGCCGCGCGCCTGGTTTTCCCACATGATCGTGAACCGCATTTTGTCCGCGTACCGCGATGTGAACAGGGCGTCGTGAATGGCGGCGCTGAACCGCGTTTCCACCGGCCCGCCCTGGCTTGTCCGGTACCAGCAGTAGATGAAGAAGTCGATGCCGTGTTCGACCGCCCACTTGGTCTCCCAATCGGCCACTTCGGGGTGTTCTCCCGCGTAAAAGCCCAGCGCCGGCGTGCGTTCGGGATGGAGCAGCAACTGCGCCCACATCTCCGGCTTGTCGGCCTCCCACAACGGGCAATGATGCGCGCCGACCAGCAGTTCCGAATGCGCCGGCTCGGGTTCCGGGATGTACGGGAGCGTGCGCTGCGCCAGGGGCGGCAGAAAATCCATGCGCAGCGACGCGGCAAGCGGGTCCCGGCCTTCCCGGTGCAGTTCGAGCACGATCTCGTATGAACCGGCGCACGGCGCTTCGACCTGCCACACGACCTCGACATCCGCCGCGCTGGGAACGGTCAGGGCGGTTTCCGCTTCCCCGTCCGCCAGGCGCAGCCCTTCGGGCAAGACCAGCCGTGCCTCAACGGGCGCGTCCGACAGCCCGGTGTTCTCGAGCAGCGCGGCCACGCCCGACACCCGCTCGGCGCGGCTGATCGGATTCACCGGGAGCAAGCTCCGGATATGGAGTTCCGCGCCGTCCTCCGCGCACCAGCCGGCCGCGGCGCCCATCAGTACAACGGCAAATGTCGCAAAAGCGCAGTACCGATTGCTCATCGTTTGTACGCCCTCCCCGTTACAGGTACGAACACACGTACTCCATGGCGCCGTCGCTGACGGCGATGTCGAACGCCGATTGACCCGGCACGTCGAAATGCGTTCCCGCTTCATACGGCGTCCACTGGTCCGATCCGGCGAGTTTCACCCGGCACGCGCCCGCAACGACTTCCATCCGTTCCGGCGTGCCCGTGTTGAAGGTGTATGAGCCCGGGAGGATTACGCCCAGCGTTTTCCGTGTGCCGTCGGGGAACAACAGCGTGTGACTGATGACCTTTCCGTCAAAGTACACGTTAGCTTTGCAGACCGCCGTCACGTTATCGAATTTCTCCGGCACTCGACTGGTCATCTGAGGACTCCTTCCGCGCATGATGCGCCCTTGCTGACATTTCGGCTCTGGAACTGCGGGGATTCTACTACATCTGGCGCCCGGAATGGACCCAAATGGGCGGGCGGCCGCATCCTGCTCCAGAACCGCCGCTGTCCCTGGCGCCCATCGCGCGGTTCCCGTGCGCCCGGTACCCCGCCGTGCCGGTGTTCACAAGTCTCCCTCGATGGCCATGACGCGCCCGATCAACTCGGCCGCGACCCGCTCGTGCACGGCATCGAACGGCAGGATCGGTTCCCGCACGCGCGCGGTGGCATAGACTCCCTGGGCGTGCAGCAGGCGCTTGAAAAAGTGGATCGAAATATCCAGATGCTGGTTGGAAAACGCCAGCACCGGCAATACCTGCTCGAAGAGATTTCGCGCTTCCGTTCGCCTGCCCGATGCGTACAACGCGTATATCCGCACATAGATCCGGTGCATGCCTGTCGGCATGAACGCGTGCACGCCCCGGTCCAGCGCCTCGATCATCTGCATCACGGCCCATCCCCCCGCCACATGCAGCCGGCCGTCCGTTGCGCGCAGGGTTTCGCTGTATTTCACCCCTGCCGGAACCACCTCGATCTTCAACGACCGGAAGCAGTCGATTTCTTCGAACAGCCGCGACACCACCGCGACCGGCACGCCGTACCCGCGCGCGTCCCAGTCCTGGATCATGAGCATCGGCGGCCCGCATGCCGCAATCTCGCGCACATCCCGTTCGTATTGCGCCTCATCCTCAAACGGCACGCTCACCAGTACCCCGTCGCAGCCCAGGCGGAGCATCGCGGCGGTCCAGCGGACGCGTTCCGCCTGGGTCGGCGCCGATGCGCCCGCGAACACCGGCACGCGGCCCGCCGCGGCCTCGAGCACCGTGCGTACCATCATTTCGCGTTCGTTCCCCGTCAGCTTGTCCACTTCACTTGCCATGGCGGGCGCTAGAAATCCCGCCACCCCCGCCTCGACGGCGTTCTCGACATTTCGGGCAAGTCCATAAACATCGATCGCATCGTCCGGGGTGAACGGCGTGTTCAATACGGTGATGATCCCCCTGGGAGGCGTTGCCGCGTTCATCTTCCATCCTTTCCTCAGGTCAGTCCGGGGCCGCCCGATGCGCCAAGCATACTATACGCGCGCCCCGATGTGGACCCGGGTTCGAACGGGGACACGTTGTCGCGCCGGGGCGGCGCCTGGAACATGTCCCCGTTCTGTTCCGGGGCTTTCAAACTCTGAGGTCTCGGAGGCCTCTGTGGCCAATCTCTTCCGAAAGAAGGTCCCAGCCCGGCGCCCTTTCCTGACAATGCAGGCGAGGGCCCCTGCGTCTCATTCTCATCATCCACGGGTTCACCGAAGGGCCTATGGCTCGCTGTCTCTGGTTCATGTCTTCGTGATACCATACGGTTCCCGGCCGCACATGACGGATGCGGACGGTCAACCGCGGAAACCCGAACGATGAGCAACGATACCTACCGGTACATTTTTGGTCCCGTCGTGTCGCGCCGCATCGGGCGCAGCCTGGGCGTGGATGTGCTGCCGCCCAAGACGTGCACGTACGACTGCGTCTATTGCCAGCTGGGCCGTACCACGCACAAGACGGCCGAGCGCGGCGAGTTCGTGCCGCTCGAGGAGGTGTTGGCCGAACTGCGGCGGAAACTCGATGAGGACCGCCACATCGACTACATCACGGTGGTGGGCTCGGGCGAACCCACCCTGTACAGCCGGCTTGGCGAGTTTATCGCCGCCGTAAAAGCGCTGACCAATGTGCCGGTCGCGGTCATCACGAACGGCTCGCTGTTCTGGCGGCCCGAGGTCCGCGCTGAGCTCCTGCTGGCCGACCTGGTGATTCCCTCGCTTGACGCGGGCGACGAGACCATGTTCCAGGAGGTGAACCGCCCGTGTGACGGCATTGCGTTTGAGCAGATGGTTGAGGGACTGGCCGCGTTCCGGCGCGAGTATCCCGGGCAGATCTGGCTCGAGGTGTTGTTGCTGGCCGGTGTGACCGACGAGCAGGTGACGCGCATCAAGGCGCTTGCGGACACGATCCGCCCCGACCGCATTCAACTGAACACCGCCGTGCGGCCGCCCACGTTCTCGACGGCGCGGCCTCTGACCGCCGAGGCGTTGAACCGCATCGCCGCCGTGCTTGGGGAACATGCCGAGGTGGTGGCCGATGTCGCGCCCGCGAAAGACGCCGCGAACCGTTCGGCAACGCCCGGAGAAGTCCTGAACATGCTTCGCCGGCATCCTGCGTCCGTCAGCGAAACCGCGATCAACCTCTCCATTACAGAACAGAATGCCCGGGAATGCATCGAGACGCTTCTGGATTCGGGGGAGATCGAAGCGCACCGGCTCGAAAAGGGAACCTACTACCGCGCGCGAACCGGCTGAGCCGGGGTACGGGGCGAACACAAGGACTGTTCATGCACCAGGATAAGATCAGAGTCGTTTTTCAGCCGTATGGCCGGACCGTGCGGGTGCCTGTGGGCATTACCGTGCGCGAGGCGGCCTCGCTCGCCGGGATCCCCCTGGAATATCCGTGCGGGGGGCAGGGCACCTGCGGCAAATGCCGGGTGAACATCCCGGGAGCGAACCGCCAGCCCACCCCGGCCGAGGTGACCCTCCTTTCCGGGGACGAACTGGGCGCGGGAACCCGGCTGGCCTGCCAAACCCGTCTTCACGAGGACACCGCCGTCGAGATTCCGGAGTCCAGCATGCCGCTGGGCAAGAACCAGATTCTCGCGGGGCGCTCCGCTTCGGGTTCCGCGGCGGCCGATCCGCCCGTCCGGCCCCTATTCGTAAAGATGCCCGTTCCGACGCTGGCGGATGACCGTCCGGACGCGGAACGCCTTCTCGAATCCGCGCGTGCGGAGTCCATCGAGCCGGCGCTGCTGTACGAACTGCCGGGGCTGTTGCGCGGCCACGATTTTCAGGGCACGGCCATCGTGGCCTCGGGGCGTGTGATCGATTTTGTCGGCGGCGCGGCAGAACCGCCGTGTCTGGCCGCGGCGTTCGATGTCGGCACGACCACGCTCGTGGGGGAGCTTCTCGACCTGCGGACCGGCGCGATTCGGGGCTTCGCCTCGCGCATGAACCCGCAGACCGTTTTCGGGGACGACGTGCTTTCGCGCATTACCCACGCCTCGCGCGGTCCCGAGGCGCTGCGCGAAGTGCACAATACGGTGGTATCGGCGCTCAACGACATGCTCGCCGAGATGTCCGGGCGGGCGGGCGTCACGGTGAAGAGCATCTATGAGGTTGCGGTCTCGGGCAATACCACCATGGAACATCTGTTTGCGGGTTTGAATCCGAATGCGCTGGGCCTGGTGCCGTTTGTGCCCGTGGCGCGCCGCGGGCTGACCCTCGAGCCCGTGCGGACCGGCGTCGCCATGAACCCCCGGGGGCGGGTGTATGTATTGCCGGTCATCGGCGGTTTTGTGGGCGGGGACACCGTCGCGGGCATTGCCGCCACAGGCCTTGAAGAAGCCGAGCGGCCGGCACTGCTCATCGACATCGGCACGAACGGCGAACTCGCGCTCATCCACAACGGCCGTCTGTCGGCCACGTCGTGCGCGGCAGGGCCCGCGTTCGAAGGGGCCCGGATCTCCTGCGGGATGCGGGCGGCCGCCGGGGCGATCGAGGCCGTGGACCTGGGCGACGATGTTCAGGCCACGACGATCGGCGGTGTTCCTCCCATCGGGCTGTGCGGGTCCGGACTCATTGACCTGGCGGCGGAGCTGTTGCGTAAAGGCATGCTCCAGAGCCAGGGCCTGTTCGTCGCGCGCGACGCGCTGCCCGGCAGTCTCGCTCCCGCCCTGCGCGATCGGGTCGTGGAGCATGCTGAAGGGACCGCATTCGTGCTTGCCCGCGCGGATGAAACACGTTCGGGCAGGCCGCTTCTCCTCACCCAGCGGGACGTGCGCGAACTGCAACTGGCCACCGGCGCCATTCGCGCGGGGATTTCCATTCTCCTGAAACGTGCGAACCTCGAACCGGCCCAGTTGGACCGCGTGCATGTGGCCGGGGGATTCGGAAACTACATCCGGCTGGTCAACGCGCAGCGCATCGGACTGTTGCCGGAGGCGTTGCGCGAGGACCAGTTCAGCTTTGTGGGCAACACGTCCCTCGAAGGCGCCCGCGCCGCCGCCCTGTCGCTGGGCGCCCGGGCGAGGGCGGAGGCCATATCCTGCGCGACCCGTCATTTCGACCTCTCGGGCGACCCCGAATTCCAGACCGAGTTCGCCATGGCCATGTTCTTTCCCGATTCCCCGCCGGACGAGGCCGCCTGACGGGCCGGGGAACCGCCCACACGCGCGGTTCGGCCGCCGCGGTTGCGGGCCGGCACATTGGCGGCAGGCCTTCGGATGTGCGATCATTAGCCAAAGGACACCGGCACCCTGGCTCGCGCCGGGGGTATTGTTGAAGGGCCACGCCAATGGACGTGCAGTTCAGAGCGTTGATGGAGCACAGCTCCGACGCCGTCCTTCTGATTGACGCCGGCTCGGGGAACGTGGTGGACTGCAACGCCGCGGCCCTTCGCCTTCTGAACACGCCGGCCGCCCGCATTCTGGGCCGGCATCACACGGCCCTGTATCCCCCGGACGCGCGCGCAGCGTATGGCCGGCGCTTTGAACGCATCGTCGCGGGCACGCCTGTCAACGCCGTCGAAACCCGGCTGCTGCGGGACGACGGCGAGCCCGTTTGGACCGAAATGAGCGGCAGCGTCTGCGACGCGAATGGCCGCACCGTCGTGCTCAGTACCTTTCAGGACAAGACGGAACAGCGCCGCGCGCAGGAAGAGAACCGGCGCTTGAACCGCATCCTGCTGGCGATCAACGCCTGCGACGAAGCGATCATGGACGCCAGCAGCGAAAGCCAACTGCAGGCCCGGATCACGGAATTGCTTGTTGAGACCGGCGTGTGCCGCATTGCCGCCCTGGTCTGCTTTCACAGCGATGGCCCGGCAATCGTCGCGCAGAGCAGCCGAGACGGCCTGCTGGTGCAACGTGCCGACGTGCCGGTTCTGTGCGGGGCACTAGGCTGGCCGTCCGCCGGGGGCGCGGCCGGCGAGGGGGTCCGGATTGCACGTTTTGCGGCGGATGGACTGGCGGCGCCCTTTTCCTGGGCCGTTACGTCCGGCGAATGCCCGGTGAGTCTGGTGTCGTTCCCCATCGATTGTGCCGGGCAGGAGTCGGGGGCGCTCCTTTTATGCTCCTGCGAGTGCGGGGCGTTCGAGCCGCAGGAACTCGACATGCTCGGCAAGGTCGCCGACCACTTGCGGAACGGCATCGAGACCATCCGTACGCGTTCCGAACGCGACCAGGCCCTCGAGGATCTGCGGTTCCGCCTGGGACTGGAGGCCATCCTGTCCTCGGCGATTCGCGCCTTTTTCAACCTGACGGGGACGAGCGTGGACGCGCCGGTTCAGGCGGCCTGGGCGCGCATCAGCGAGTTTCTCGGAATCGACCACGGGTACTATGTGCTGTTTGAGAGGGACGGCGTGCCCGAAAGCGTGTATGAATGGCATGCCCCCGCGCACGCCGGCACGCCCCGCGAGGCTTCCGAGATCGTGGTGGCATTTCTTTCCCGGCGCTGTCCCCCTGAATTGAAGCGGGGGGAGCCCCTCCTGATCAGCGCCGACCTGCCGGAATCCGCCGGGCGGCGCACGGAGCCGGAATTGTGCGGCGCTCTCGAGGCGCGCAGCGTGTTGCTGGTTCCCGTTCAGGATGAAGGCCGGCTTGCGGGTGTTCAAGCGCTTTTCTCCGTCACCCAGCGCCGGTCGTGGGCGGATGAAGACATCGCGATGCTCAAGTCAGCGGGCCAGATCATCCTGGGCGTCGTCCGGCGCGCCAGAACCGCCCGGGTGCTGGAAGAAAACGAACAGCGCCAGCGGTTGGTGCTGGATGCGGCGTCGAACGGAGTGATCGATGTCGATTTCGTGACGGGCCGCGTCTTCTTTGGCGACAACTGGGCACGGATGCTCGGCTACGAACGGCACGAGATCGAGCCCACCATCGAGGCCTGCAGCAGGATGATGCACCCCGACGATGTGCCCGTGGTCCGCCGGGCGTTCGAGGAGCATGTCTCGGGCCTGAGCCCGCAGTATCTCGCCGAATTCCGCCTGCGCACCCGGGACGGCGACTGGTTGTGGGTAGTCAGCCGGGGCAAGGTCGTGGAATGGGAGGAAGGCCGTCCCAGACGCTTTCTCGGAACCCACACCGACATTTCGGACCGAAAACGGATCGAGAGCGCGCTGCAGTGGCGGGATGCCCGGCACCGGGCGCTGCTGGAGGCGATTCCGGACACGCTCCTCCGTGTCCGCCGGGATGGCGAGGTCCTTGATGTGCACGCCCTGGACCAGACCCCGCTCGCGGACATGGCGCGCACCACGCTCGGGCAGCGTCTCTTCGATGTGTTTCCGGATGGCGTCGCGGAGCTGGCGATGCATCATATTCACCGCGCCCTGGACCACAACCAGACGGAGGTGTTCGAGTTTCATCTTGATTCCGACGGCGTGGAAGGCGCGTTTGAGGCGCGCACCGTGCCCGCCGACGAGTCGGAAGTGATGCTGATCATCCGCGACGTGTCCGAACGCAGCCGTCTCGAGCAGGAAATTCTCGAGGTCAGCGAACGCGAACGGGCGCGCATTGGCCAGGACCTGCACGATGGTCTGGGCCAGCAGCTGGTGGGCATCGGGTTTCTGGTCAACGCCCTGACGAGCGACCTGGAGCGCGGATCGTCTCCACTGGCCGAGAACGGCCGCAACATCGCGGCGCTGGTTGCCGAAGCCACCGAGCAAAGCCGGTCGCTTGCCCGCGGGCTGCACATCACGGGCCTCGAAGAGGATGGATTGGCACGCGCCCTCGAGGAACTGGCGAGCCGCACCCGCGCGGTTTATGACGCCGAGTGCCGGTTTCTCTGCCGGGGCGCCATCCGGCTCCCTGCCGAAGAGGCCAATCAGCTGTACCGGATCGCGCAGGAAGCGGTTATCAACGCGATCCGGCATGCCCGCGCGGACACCATTGTGGTGAGCTTGTCGCAGAATGAGCGGCGGGTCCGCCTGGTCATTGAGGATGACGGGTGCGGATTCGGGCCGACGCCAGACCGGAGCAGCGGCCTGGGGCTGAACATCATGCGCTATCGTGCCCGGGTCGTGTCCGCGAGCCTGGAAGTCGATTCGGAGCCGGGCCACGGGACGCGCATCATGTGTTCACTTCCGCTCTTGAGGCGCGTATGATGGGGGGCATGGGAAGACGTGGGGCGGATTCAACGGCGAAACGCCGGGCCTTTCTCCGGGCGGGCGCGTGTCGGGCCAGTTCACCCGGGGCGGGGTTTTCCGGCGATTCCTCACAAGCGGGGACGAGATCATGAAAGCGGCAGTACTCATTGTGGACGACCATCCCATAGTTCGGCAGGGACTCAAAATGCTGATCAATCAGGCGGACGATCTCGAAGTCCGGGGCGAGGCCGAGAACATGGCCGACGCGCTTGCCGCCATGGAGACCCTGCATCCCGATATCGTTATCGTTGATATCTCCTTGAAGGGCCCAAACGGGATCGAACTGATTGAGGCGATGAGGCAGCGGTTTCCGGACATCCCTGCGTTGGTTCTTTCCATGCATGACGAATGGCTGTTTGCCGAGCGGGCCCTGCACGCCGGCGCGCGCGGCTATGTTATGAAGCAGGAAGCTACCGAACGGGTGGTGATGGCGATTCACCGCGTCTTGCGGGGCGACGTCTATGTGAGCGCCAAGATCGCGGAGCGCGTGCTGCACCGCATCGTGGGCGGGCGCAAGGCCGAGAGCGAATCGCCGCTGGAACAGCTCACCAACCGCGAGTTACAGACGTTGCAGATGCTTGGAAAGGGTTTAAGCACCAAACAGATCGCCGCCCAGCTCAATCTGAGCGTCAAGACCGTCGAGACCTACCGCGAGAACCTCAAGCGCAAACTGAACCTCGACAGCGGTTCGGAGCTCATCCGGTACGCCATCCACCGGTCCAACGAGATGCCCCTGCCCTGACAACGGGCGGACACGCAGAATCCCCTCATCGAACGGCGATTTCTGGAACCCCGTCAAATGATTCCCCTTCAGGTAAAACCCTACAAGATTATCAGGGTTTAGCGTATACCAAAAAGGGGAGCGTCCTGATTACAGACCCCATGATGATGTGGTTAAATTGCGTCAGCTTAGAGACAGCGCCGCGGGGAACACCCCCGGAAGCAGACTCGGCAAGACAGACAGTTGAAGCATTATTCCTGCCGCGAGGCCGCCCGGAGGCGGTTTGCCATTACATGCAACAGGAGCCTCCGTTAGATGCCGCACCAGGGCGAGTTTCCTTGGGTGCAACACCTGTTGACCTCGCCAGGCCCTCATTTTCTGGCGGCCAGCGGCAGTCTTAACAACGCCCCCGCAGCGTGGCGTCCGGTGTATGAGCAGTCTGCAGGCCCCTACCACTGGACATTGTCTCTGCCGGACGCCACGCCTCCCATATATCCCCTTACGAGTCCGATAGATCCCTAAATCGATTCTCTCTTTTCGCTGTGGGTCTCGCCTCTCTCCTCCTTCGGTCCGCAATCGACGTAACCACTGCCATTTCACTTCGTTGCTTTCTTCCCGCCACCTCCGCATCCGGCCCCCGGTTGTGAGGTGACCGCTCATGCCGTGTCCGAAAGGTGGCGGCCCATGGGCCGCGCGGCCCGCCCTTTGACGATGCCCCCCGGACGGAGCGGAACCGGCGCCTGCCCCCTGTCTCTCCACCGGCTCTATTTTGTGTTTTATTTCGCTGTTTCGCAAGAATCTCCACAACATATTGTGGTCGGGTGGGGGATCATCGCCATAACCCCTTGCGTCGCAAGGGGAAAAGTGGTTGAAAGGGGTTGACAGTGGAGGAAATTGGTGGTAGATTCTGGGTGCTGGTGGAAGGATGTGGCGGAAAGTCTCTCACGTGGGGAACGCGGTCATGTATTTCGGGGAGTACGCAGTAAAGGTGGACGACAAGGGCCGCCTGACTGTACCCAGCCGTATCCGCCAGGTCATGGAAGTGGAGGGCGACGCCGTCTGGTATATGACGCGGGGGTTTGACGGCTGCATCTCAGTCTATCCGCGGGATGAATGGCGGCGCATCCGTGCCCAGGTAAGCCGGTACTCCTCGATGAATGCCAAAGCGCTGGATTTCCGGCGTCTTTTCTTCAGCAGCATGGGGGAGGCGAAGATTGACGGTCAGGGGCGCATGGCGATTCCTGCCCATCTGCGCGACCTGGGGGGCATCGGTACCGACGAGGACGCCATTCTGATCGGCGTTGACGATCACCTTGAAATCTGGAACCGGGAGCGGTGGCGCGGGTTCCAGAGCGGCAACGAGGCGGCGTACAAAGAGATGGCGACCCTGATTTCCATGGGTGAGGGAATGCAGGGTGTTGGGCAGGCGGCGATGATGCCTCCGTATGCCGGAGGCCGGGAAGCCAACACGGAGAAAGGTGGGAAGACGGATGCGTATTGAGCGCGCGGATCTGGGCCCGGTGACGGTGTTACGACTTGCCGGCGATCTTGACGAACGCGGCGTGGACGCGTTACGGACGGCGATGTATGAATGCCTGACGCAGGGGCGGTTCAAGGTGGTGCTGGGGTTGCGTGACGTGGGATTCATCAGTTATCTGGGCGTCGGGGTGATGGTGGAACGCTTGCGCAAGCTCCGGGACCTCGGCGGCGATGTGAAGCTGGTCAGCATCAACCTCTACACGGAACGCCTTTTCCGGATGGCCGGCGTGACGTCGCTGTTCGAGACGTATGACAGCGAATCCCAGGCGATCGGGGTGTTCCAGGAAGCGGCGTAACTTGCACGAACCCGTTCTTGCGGGTCCGGCGGTGGCCTGGCTGGATGTTCGGGCAGATGGCTGCTATGTGGATTGCACCGCCGGCGCGGGCGGGCACGCGGAACGGATAGCCGCCGGGCTTCGCGGCGGCCGGCTTTTCGCGATTGACCGGGACCCCGTGGCGGTGGCGGCCGCGCGCAAACGTCTGGAGCAGTACAGGCAGGTAGAAGTGATCCACGGCAACTACGCGGACCTGTCCGCGATGATTCACGACCGCGGCATTGAGAAGGTCGACGGGGTCCTGATCGATGCAGGGGTCTCCAGTATGCAGATAGATACGGCAGAGCGCGGGTTTTCGTTCCAGGAAGCGGGGCCCCTGGACATGCGGATGGACACCACGTCCGAATACACCGCGGCGGCGTTGTTCGCCTCGGAGACCCGCGAGGAACTGGCGAGACTGCTGCGCGAATATGGCGACGTGAAGTTCCCCGGGAGGATCGCCCGGACCATCGCGGACCGGCGCGCGGCGGGGCAGTTGAACAGCACGCGGGACCTCGCGGAGAGCGTTCGCGAGGCCGTGCCCCGGAAGGCCATGGCGGACGACGAGGTGCGCCGCGTATTTCAGGCCGTCCGGATCGCCGTGAACGACGAGCTGGGCGCGCTGGAACGGGGCATCGGCGCCGCCCTGGCGGCGCTTCGCGAAGGCGGCCGGCTCGTGGTGATTTCGTTTCATTCGGGAGAGGACCGCATTGTGAAACGGCTCTTTCAGGAACAGTCGCGCCCGCGCCGGGTATTGCACGCCGATGGGCGCGTCAAGGAGATCCATCCGCCGGCGCTTCGTCTGTTGACGAAAAAGCCCGTCGTGCCGGATGAGGCAGAGGTGCGGGCCAATCCCCGCGCCCACAGCGCCCGCCTGCGGGCGGCGGAACGTCTGGGGTAGACCACCATGGCAAGCAAGCGGCGTCATTACCGGCCGGCGAACATCTTCCGGGGCTTCGTCAAGGCCTTTCCGATCATTCTCATTCCCGCGGCGGCCCTGCTGTGCGAGGCGTGGCTGCATCTGGGGATTCTCACCTTTGATTACGAGGGCCGGGCGCTCTCGATGGAGCTCGACCGGACCCGCGCCCACATTGAAGAGATGCGCGCCCGCATCGCCGAGCTGGAACGCATGGAGCGCATCGATGCCGAAGCGCTGGAACTCGGTCTGGTCATGCCCGAGCCGGATCAGGTGATCACCGTGAACGACTGGCCGGCGGAGCGCGCATGGGACGCCAGCCAGGGATTTGATGTGGCCAATGGACGTGTCGGGCGGAGCGAGGACCGCCTGGTGGACTGATGCCCCCCATGGGCCGAGGACAAGATGAGCAGGCACGCTGACAAGAGCCCGGATACCGGCGCGGAGGCGTGCGTCGACCGCACGCACCGGATCCGTATGCGCCTGGTGTTCTGGGCGCTGCTGATGGTCTTTGGCGTTGTCGGGGGACGTCTCATCCTGCTGCAGGGGTTTCCGGACGACATCTACACGCGGGAAGAGGATTTCCACGAAGGCACCCTGGAACTCAATCTTCCGCGCGGCGACATTTACGACCGGAACGGGCGCCTGCTGGCTACGGACCGCCGGGCCCGGTCGCTGTATGCCGACCCGTCCCGGATTCAGAATCCCCGGACGCTCGCGGTGACGTTGTCGGAGATTCTCGGCGAGCCTGAGAGCGAGGTACATGCGCGGTTGACCCGGTGCGATGCCGGGGGCAGGCTCCGGAAGTCGGTTCCCGTGAAACGGTGGTTGAGCGCGGAACTGGTGAACCGCCTGGAGGGTCTCGTGGACGCGTCGGCCCCCGGTCTGAGCTTCAAATACGAGCCGGTCCGTTTTTATCCGGAGGGCACCCTGGCGGCGCATGTGATTGGTTTTGTGAACCGGGAGCGGATCGGTTCCGGCGGCGTCGAAATGCTGTACGACCATGAGCTGGGCGTACGGCCCGGGAAGGTCGTGGCGCGTATGGACTCGGGGCGCCGTCCGCTCCAGTCGCGCACGCTGGAGTACGTGGCGCCCCAGGGCGGCGCGGACATGACGCTGACCATCGACACCGCGATACAGCATACGCTGGAGCAGGAACTGGCGGCGGCCCTGGAACGGAGCAAGGCCGAGAAAGGCATGGGGATTGTCATGGATCCCCACACGGGCGCCATCCTGGCGCTGGCCTGTCTGCCCACGTACAACCCCAACGAGTTCACCGAGTTTTCGGATGAAGAGCGGAAGAACACGGCGGTCACGGACGTGTTTGAGCCCGGCTCGTCGTTCAAAATCGTGACGGCTTCCGCGGCGATCGAGCTGGGTCTGGTGACCCCCAGCACGCTGATTGACTGCGAGGGGGGCGCGTTCAATCCCTACGGTCACCGCATTCGCGATTACCACAAGCTCGGGGTCGAGCCGTTTCACACCTGTTTTGCCGAATCGAGCAACATCGCCATGATCAAGGTGGCGGCCATGCTCGGTCAGGAACGTCTGGAACACTGGATCCGCCGGTTCGGGTTTGGCCGGACGACCAGTCGTGATTTTGGCAGTGCGGAAAGCGCGGGCATTTTCCGCGGGCGGGAGTCGTGGTCGCGGCTTTCCATGGGTTCGCTTCCGATGGGGCAGGAGATCTCCGTGACCTTGCCGCAGATGGCCCGGGCGTTTGCGGTTATCGCCAACGGCGGGTATCTGGTAGAGCCCCATCTCGTGGCGCGCCTGACCAATCCCGACGGGACCGTGCTGCGCGAGCACCGGCCGGACCCGGGCGAGCGCGTTATCTCGGCGCGGACGGCGGAAATCATGCGGAACCTCTGCCATGAGGTCGTCCTGCACGGCACAGGCGACAAGGCCAGCATCCCGGAATACCGCGTGGGCGGGAAAACGGGGACGGCCCAGGTGGCGCGGACGGACGGGCGCGGGTACGCGCCGGGCAAATACAACACGGTCTTTGCGGGGTTTGCCCCGATCGCCTATCCCCGGGTCGTGACGGTGATTGTGGTGCGGGAGCCGGCCATCCGGGAACATTGGGGCGGGTATGTCTGCGGGCCGGTGTTTCGCGAAGTCGTGCGCGATACCCTGATCCGGATGAGTGTTCCGCAAGACCCGGTGAAGGAAGGCATGGATTTGCTGGCCCTGCAGGAGGGGGATCCCGATACCGATTCCGATCCCGATACCGATCCCGATACCGATCCCGATACCGATCCCGATAGGGACAGGGATCCGGATACTGTTATGGAGGAGGATGGGCTGGATACTTTGGCGATCATCGAGCCGGATATGGAGAGTGTTCTGGCCGATCTGGACGGATTGGAACTTATCACGTTACCCGTGGATCCTCTTAGTGAAGGGCCCGCGCTGCCGGATTTCCGGGGCATGACCAAGCGCCAGGCCCGCGAGCGGATCGCGGAACTGGGGCTGGCGTGGGACATTCAGGGCAGCGGCTGGGTCGCCGAACAGGACCCGCCCCCCGGAACGCCTCTGGCCGAGGTGACCCTCTGTCGCCTCCGGTTTTCCAATGAACGCAAGAAGGCGGAAGATGAAACTTCGGGACCTGTCGAAATGGCTAAACGCTGACCGTACGCTCGATACGGATGTCGAGGTTGTGTCGGCGGTGGAGAACTCGGGCCGGGTAACGCCCGGCGCGGTTTTCGTCGCAATCCAGGGTGAGAACAGCGACGGGCACGACCACGCCGCCGACGCGGTGAGCCGCGGCGCGGTGGCAATCATCGGGAGCCGGGAGGGCCTCGAGGAGTTTGCGGGGCTTCCGTATTTTTACACGCCGAACCCGCGCCGGACCCTTGGTCTGCTCGCCCACCGGCTCGCGGGCGACCCGTCGAAACACATGACCGTGATCGGGATCACGGGGACCAACGGCAAATCCAGCACGGCGCTGCTGACGCAGCATGTCCTGAAGACCTGCGGATGCCCGGCGGCGTGTTTCGGGACGCTGGGCTACGTCATTGCCGGCACCACGCTGCAGGCAAGACACACTACCCCGTTTGGCGACGAACTCGCGGAGATGTTCCGCCGGGCGCGTGAAGCACGCCAGAGCCATGTCGTGATGGAGGTCAGCTCGCATGCCCTGGCGCAGGAGCGCGTGGCCGGCATCGATTTCGACGTGGCCGCGTTCACCAACCTGACGCAGGACCATCTGGACTATCACAAGGACATGGAGGCGTACGGAACGGCCAAGCGGCTGCTGTTCGAGCAGCTGGAGGGCCTGGGGCGGTTTTCCGTGGTGAACAGGGAAGACCCTGCCTCGGAGATGTTTATCCGCGCGTCGAAGGTGCCCTGTTTCACCTACGGCAAGGGCGCCGATGTGCGGGCCGTCGGCGTGCGGTCCGGAGGTCCGGGCACCCTGTTCCGCGTGGAATCCCCCTGGGGCGAGGCGGAAATCGCGATCGCCCTCGTGGGAAAACACAACGTGTTGAATGTGCTGTGCGCTATCGCGATCTGCGGCGGGCTCGAACTGCCGCTTTCGGCCGTGGCGACCGGACTGGCCAGCGCGCCGGTCATCCCGGGCCGCTTTGAACGCGTGGCGGCGGGGCAGGATTTTGAAGTCATTGTCGACTATGCGCACACCGAAGACGGCCTGCGAAATGTGCTGGAAGCCGCCCGGGCGCTCACGCGGGGCAAGCTGATCGTGGTGTTTGGGTGCGGCGGAGACCGCGACCGGGGGAAGCGCCCCAAGATGGGTGGGGCGGCGGGTGAACTGGCGGATTACGCCATCATCACCTCCGACAACCCCAGAACCGAGGATCCCGAGCAGATCCTGCTGGACATCGAGGTCGGGATTCGGCGCGTCGGGAAGACCCGTCCGGAGAACTACAGCCTGCTCCTGGACCGTGCGGAGGCCATTCGCCAGGGCATCGCGATGGCGCGCCCCGGGGATGTCGTGCTGATTGCGGGGAAAGGGCACGAGGATTACCAGATCCTGGGCACGAAACGCATTCATTTCGACGACCGTGAAGTCGCGCGCGCGGTACTCGAAGGGAGTTGAGCCGCATGGCCTGGAGTTACTCACTGGCCGAGCTGGCCTCGGCGATTGGCTGTGAAGCCGCCGCGGGGACGGCGGCGTTTTCGTCGATCTCGACCGATACCCGCACGCTCCGGCCCGGGGATGTTTTTTTCGCGCTCACGGGGGCAAATTTCGACGCGAACGCGTTTGTTGGCGAGGCATTCGCGAAGGGGGCCTGCGCGGTGGTCGCCTCGCGGGCGTGCGGGTCGGGCCCGTGCCTGGTCGTGGACGACCCCCTGGGCGCCCTCCAGCGGTTTGCCCGCTGGCACCGCGATCAGTTTTCGCTGCCCGTGCTCGCGATTACGGGTTCCTGCGGCAAAACCACCGCGAAAGACCTGATCGCGGGGCTGTTGGCCACGCGGTATTCCGTCGTGAAAACGCAGGGAAACCTCAACAACGACATCGGCGTGCCGCTTTCCCTGATGCAGATCGACGCGGACACCGGCTTTGCCGTCATCGAAATGGGCGCGAACCACCAGGGCGAGATCGCGGCCCTGTGCGGCATGGCGCGGCCCACGGAGGCGGCCATCACCATGATCGCCCCGGCCCATCTCGAAGGGTTTGGCAGTATCGAGAACGTCGCCGCGGCCAAGGCCGAGATTGTGCGCGGCCTGGAACCGTCGGGCGTTTTCTATGTCAATACCGGCGATCCGCGGTGCGTGTCGATTGCCGGGTCTTTCGCGGGAGAACTCGTTCGATTTGGCGTGTCCGGAGATGTTACACTGCGGTGCCGGGAACTCCTGCCGTCGGGCGATACCCTCCTGGAAATCGAGCCTGTGGGTTCAATCACGCTGCCCCTGCCGTGTCCCGCCCATGCGGTCAACGTGCTGCTGGCTGTGGCGGTCGGCGTGCGTCATGGCGTTGAGGAATTTGAAGCGCCGCTCCGCCAGGCATTGGCGGCGGCCTCCCGGTTCCGGACGCTGCGCATCGGCCCGTGGGAGGTTCTGGACGATTCCTACAACGCCAATCCGGCGAGTATGGCGGCCGCGCTGGAAGCGCTCGCGCTCCGGCCCGGTCCGGGGCGCCGGGTGGCGGCCCTGGGCGACATGCTGGAACTGGGCGCGGCGTCGCGCGCGCTTCATCGCGAACTGGGCCGCAACGCCGCGGCCTCGGGTGTGCATCATGTGTTCGTTCGGGGCGATTATGCGGACGAGGTCGTGGCCGGCGCGCTCGAGGGGCAATGCCCGCAGGCGCGTGTCGTGGACGCCCACGCCGACATCGCCGCGGCCATTCACGCGTTGGGGCCGGACGGCGGGGTGCTGCTGGTGAAAGGCTCGCGCGGCATGCGCATGGAGCGTGTAGTCGAGGCCCTGAAGGCGTTATACGAGTAGAAGAAGGAGCCGCATGTTTTACTACCTGGGAGAATCGCTGGTGGCGCGTGTCGGCGCGTTCAACGTGCTGACCTACATCACCGTTCGGGCGGGCGGCGCGGCCTTGTTCGCCTTTCTGATCACGCTGCTGATCGGGCCGCGCCTGATTCGCCGCCTGCAGCTCCTCAAGATCGGCCAGTATATCCGGGAGGACCACGTGCAGGACCTTCACGCGCTGCACAAGTCCAAGGCCGGCACGCCCACCATGGGCGGGACGCTGATCATCTTCTCGGCGGTGGCCTCGCTGGCGCTGTGGGGCCGTTACAGCAACCGGCTGCTTCTGCTGGCGACGGTGGTCCTCTGCGTGTTGGGCGCGATCGGCTTCCTGGACGACTACATCAAGATCCGGCGCAAACACAATCGGGGTCTGACGGCGAAAGCCAAGTTTCTCGGGCAGATCCTGGTGGGCTTTGCGGTTGGTCTCTATGTGGTGTACAACCCGGTCACCATGGACGCGACCTATCTGTCTGAACGGGATGTTACGGACTGGCGTGCGCTGATGACCGAACTGTTTGAAGGGCAGGGGATGGTCCCGGACACGCCCGCCGCGCGGTTCCGCCAATTGCTTCCGGCCGAAATCCGACGGAACGCCGGAGAGAACCTGTGGAAATACCTCTGGCGCAGTACGGCGACGGAGGAAATGCGCCAGGCGCTCAACGGGCTGCTGGCGAAGCCCGAGCTCTATGACCCCCGGAGCATGGAGACGCTGAACCTGTCCGAAGAGGGACGGCGGTTGCTTCAGGTGCGCAGCGAGCAGGGAGCGTTGAGCGATGTGGAACGTGCCCGGCTGAACCGGCTCATCCTGGAAGCCACGTTTCCTCACTGCATCCTGGCGACGCAGCCCGAGATGCAGACCAAGGTCGAGGTGCCCGGTTTCCGCTGGCTGCTCATCCCGTTCGGGGCGGCCTACGTCCTGCTGGTTGTCGTGATTCTGGTGTCGTCTTCCAATGCAGTCAACCTGACCGACGGCCTGGATGGGCTTGCGGCGGGCGCATCCATCATGTCCTTGCTGGCGTACACGGCGATCGCCTACGTGGTGAGCCGGTCCGACTGGTCGAACTACCTGTACCTGATCTACGTGCCCGAGGCGGCCGAGCTGACGGTGTTCGGCGCGGCATTGCTCGGGGCGGGCCTGGGGTTTTTGTGGTTCAACTGCCATCCGGCCGACGTATTCATGGGCGATACGGGAAGCCTGGCGTTGGGCGGCGCGATCGGCACCATGGCGATCCTGACCAAGCAGGAACTGCTGCTGGTGGTGGTGGGCGGCCTCTTCGTGCTGGAAGCCCTGAGCGTGCTGATCCAGGTCGCCTCGTTCAAGCTTCGCGGAAAGCGGGTCTTCAAAATGGCGCCCATTCACCACCATTTTGAACTGGCCGGATGGTCGGAAACCAAGGTGACGATCCGCTTCTGGATCATCTCCCTCATATTCGCCCTCATGAGTCTCGGGGCGCTGAAATTGCGGTGATAACGTGGATGTTCGCGGCAGGAAAGTAACCATTGTCGGCATGGGACGGACGGCCCTCGCGCTTGCCCGGCTGCTTGTCCGGGAAGGCGCGGCGCCGTTCATCTCGGAGCTCAAGGGCGCGGCGGCTTGTGGAGAGATCCCGGCGGCGCTTGACGGCCTTGGTGTCGCCTGGGAGTGCGGGGGCCACACGGAGCGTGCGCTGGCGGGAAGCGCCCTCGTGGTTCCGAGCCCCGGCGTGCCGCCCGCGTCGCCATTGCTGCAGGATGCGCGCGCAGCGGGCATTTCCGTCACGGGCGAGATGGAACTGGCGTGGCGGTTTACCAATGCCCGGATACTGGCCGTCACAGGCACGAATGGCAAGACCACGACGACGGAACTCGTGCGGGCGCTCATTGCGGCTTGCGGCCACACGGTGCTGCTCGCGGGGAACAACGACACGCCGTTGTCCGCGGCCGTGATGGCCGAGCCGGCCCCCGCGTATATTGTGCTCGAGGTCAGCAGCTTCCAGCTTGAGCTTGCGGCGACGTTCCGGCCCTGGAGCGCCGCCCTGCTGAACGTCACGCCGGATCATCTCGCCTGGCACGGCGGAATGGAGGGATACATCGCGGCGAAGCGGCGCATGTTCGCGAAACAGACGTCCGGAGACACGGCGGTGCTGAACGACGACGACGCGATTGCCGCATCGATGGATGTTCCCCCCGAGGCCTCGGTGTGGCGGTTCAGCCTCGAACGGCCACAGGACCGCGGGCTCTGGGTGCGTGGAGACGCCATCTTTCATGGAGGAGACCTGGTCGCGCGAACAGCCGACACGCCGTTGCCGGGGCGGCACAATCTTCAGAATGTGCTGGCGGCGTTGTGCATGATGCGCGCGGGCGGGTTCGCCTGGGACCGGGTATTGGCGGGCCTGCGCGAATTCAAGGGGGTAGAGCACCGGATTGAGTTCGTGGCGGAACAGGACGGCGTGGCCTTCTACAACGATTCGAAATCGACGAATATCGACAGCCTGAAAGTCGCCCTCGAAAGCTTCGACCGGCCGGTGGTGCTGGTTGCGGGGGGGCGGGGCAAAGGCGCCGATTACCGCGTGCTGCGGCCGCTGGTCGCGCGTCACGTCAAGACGCTCGTCACGCTGGGAGAGGACGCTCCGCTTCTCGAGGAGGCGTTTGGCGATCTCGCGGCGACGCGCCGGGCCTCCGGCATGCGCGAGGCCGTTACGGCGGCGCGGGATGCCGCGGCGCCGGGTGACGTGGTGCTTCTGTCGCCCGCGTGCGCCAGTTTTGACATGTTCGACAATTTTGAGCATCGGGGGCGGGTCTTCAAGGCGTGCGTGCAGGAACTCGTGAAAGGGTAGTGCGGTGAAACGGGAAACGTTGCTGTTGCTTGTGACGGTGATGATGTTGAGCGCCGTGGGTCTGGTGCTGGTGTTCAGCGCCAGTCCTGCTTACACCAGCGTCACCGGCCGGGACGAATCCAAGGACATGTTTCACTTCCTTTCACGCCAGGTCATCTTCATGGTTCTGGGTTTTGCCGTCATGCTGGCGCTTTCCCGGATTGACTATCACCTATGGAGCCGGCGATGGGCCTATACCCCCGTCGTGGTGGTTTCCCTGGCGCTGCTGATACTGGTGCTCGTCATTGGGGCGGAGATCAATAACTCGCGCCGCTGGATCGCCCTGCCCATCGGCACGCTCCAGCCGTCTGAGATCGCCAAATTCGCGCTGATCGTCTTTCTCGCGGTCAAACTGGCGGAGAACCAGAACGATATCCGGAGTTTCAGACGCGGGTTCCTTCCTCCGGTGGTGCACATTGGCGTGGTCGCGGGGCTGGTGGTGCTTGAGGAAGATCTGAGCACGCCGGCCGTCATCGCGTGTTCGGGCATGTTGATGGTGGGTATGGCGGGCGCGCGGTGGTCGCATCTCCTCCTGAGCGCCTGTGGGGGCAGCGTTGTGTTTGCGCTTTTGTGCTGGGTCTCGCCCGAACGCGTCCGGCGTCTCATGGCCTTTCGCGATCCCTGGGGCGACCGTTTCAACGATGGCATGCAGCTCGTGCAGTCACTTTCGGGGTTTGCCCGCGGCGGGGTCTGGGGGCAGGGCGTCGGCGCCGGGGAACAGAAACTCTTCTATCTTCATGCGGCCAACAACGATTTCATCTTCTCGGTGTGGGGCGAAGAAATGGGGCTGGTTGGCACCCTGTCGCTGCTCGCCCTCTTCGTGCTCCTTCTGGTCGTGGGGATGCGCGTGGCCCTGTGCGCGCCGGATCTTCTGGGCGCTCTGCTGGCATCGGGCGTGGTGGCCATGATCGCGATGCAGGCAGGCATCAACATGGGCGTCACCACGGGGTTGCTGCCCACCACGGGCCTGCCCCTGCCGTTTATCAGCGCGGGCGGCAGCGCGCTGATTGTTAACCTGGCCATGGTAGGCGTATTGTTGAATGTGGCGCAGCAGGCTTCGGAACCGGAGCCCAAAGGCCGTCTGGCGACGGCCCGAACCTGAGACGCGCGACAGGGCAGCGGGAATCACATGCGGATTATGATCACAGGCGGCGGTACGGGCGGGCATACCTCTCCGGCCGTGGCCGTTATTGAGGAACTCCAGAAACGCGACGCGAAGCTCGCCGTTCAATGGGTGGGCCGGCATCGCGGGTTGGAGCAGCGCATCTGCGAGCGCCACGGCGTTGCCTTTCGCGGCGTGCCGGTCGAAGGGTGGCCCCGGAGGCGTTCGCTCCGTCGCTTGTGGGTCGCGGTGAAACTGGCTTACAGCGTGGTGCGCTGCTGGCTGTACATCCGGGCGTTTCGTCCCCAGGCCGTATTCGGCGTGGGAGGCTACGTGTCGTTGCCCCTGGGCCTGGCGGCGCAGCGGCGCGGGGTTCCGACGGTCATCCACGAGCAGAACCGGCTGCTGGGCATGGCGAACCGGATGCTCGCCCCGAAGGCGGCGCGGATCCTCCTGAGCTTTCCCGATACGGTGGGCGCGTATCCGGCGGAGCGCGCCCGGGTGGTCGGCAATCCCGTGCGCGAAGGGTTCCTGCATCCTCCGGCCCGGGACGCGGCCTGCGCGTTGCTCGACCTCGACCCGTCCATCCCCGTCGTGCTGGTCTGCGGGGGCAGCCAGGGCGCGCAATCGCTCAACGAGGCCCTGGCGGGCGCGCTGCCGCACTTCACTTCCGGCTCGATCCAGATTCTGTGGATGGCCGGACAGACGGGGATCGCGGAGGCCCGCGATGTTGCGGCTGGACATCCGCTCCGGATCGACACCTTTGTCTTCATCGACGACATGGTCACGGCATGCGCCGCCGCGGATCTGATCGTGAGCCGTTCGGGGGCCTCGACCACCGCGGAACTGGCCTGTCTAGGCAAGCCTTCGCTCCTGGTGCCGTTCCCGCACGCCACCGACAACCACCAGGAACAGAACGCCCGCGCCTTTGAGGACGCTGGCGCGGCCCAGGTCATCCTCGACCGGGAATTGACGGGGGAAAGCCTGGCGGCGGCGGTCAAGGCGCTTCTCGAGGACGCCGTCCTGCTGAACCGGATGGGAGAGGCCGCCCGGTCCCTTGCCCGGCCCGGCGCGGCGGAGACCATCGCCGAGGAGATCTTCGCGCTGGTCTTCGACGGCGCGCTGGAAACGCCGTCCGGCGAGGACGTCTGATCGTTTTCCACGGAACGGCCGGGGTCGTTGCATTGAACCCCGAGCCCGCCCCTGATAGCATTCCGGAGAAGCGCACCGTGAACGTGGTGTGCGGGCGCCGCGGGGTCTTACATCGCTAACCAGAGGAGCCGGGGTCGCGGTATGCACATTTATTTCGTGAGGCACGGACAGTCCGAGGGCAATCTGGACGGCGATTGCTCGCCTTCGGATCCCCCGCTGACCGAGCTGGGGCATGCCCAGGCGGCGCGGGCGGGGCTCGCGCTCTCCGGGCAAGGCATCACCGCGCTGTACACCTCGCCGATGATGCGGGCCATGCAGACCGCGAAGGCGCTCCACGAGGTCCTGGGGTTGCCCATGCAGGTGCGTGTGGAACTGGCCGAAACGTACCGCCCCGCCTGGCCCGCCCCGCCCGGGAGCGGAGAGCCCATCCCCAAACGCGGTCTTACCATTGCGGAGGCCCGGACCATGTTCAGCGCGGCGGAGTATCCCGAGGATATCGCTGCCGGGGAACCGTGGTGGGAAGCCCATGTCCGCGAACGGCGCGAAGGCGCCTACAGCCGTGCGGCGGCCGCGCTCGCCCACCTTCGCGCACGCCACGAAGAGCGCGACCGGATCGCGATCGTAACGCACGGTGCTTTCGGTTCCGTCCTGCTGAGCGTGGCCCTGGGCTGTCCGCCAACCGACCAGAACCGGTTCAGCCAGTACAACTGCGCGCTGAGCCTGCTTGAGATTACGGAAGAAGGGGCCCGCCTCCATCATCAAAACCGGGTGGAACACCTTCCCGAGGGGCTGCGCACCGACCCCACGTGAATCAGGGCTTCTTGTCGATGGGGAGCATCGCGTACAGCCCGCCGAAGTTGATGTGCCCCCAGGCCGCCGTGGACTGGTCGACCACGCGCAGCCGCACGCGTTTCCCCTGAAATTCCTGCCACTCCGCGCGGACATTTCCGAAGTGGTTGCTGCCGTTGCCGGTGGTTTTCCACAAGAGCGCGCCGGTCTCCGCGTCAACCAGGGCGCAGTAGACCCGGGCCTCGTCGATCCCGCCGGAGACGGCCAGCCTGTAGGAAGAGTGCTCGACGATGAATTCCGGGGACTCGACCACGGCGACGAGCTCGTCGTGGGCAACGGATTCGCCCGGCAATTCGGCGGTACCGATGAAATGCTGCATCGGGGGATAGAAATTGCTGCGGGTGGACGCGGTAAACGGGTTGGGCAGTTCTCCTTCGGCCACGCGCCACTGGGCCCGTGCTTCGGGCGAGTCAAACGCGAACACCGGCACGGCCCGTTCGGCCAGGAAGGTCAGCCGGGCGATCTGAATCCCCTGCAGGCTGGGCAGCAGCGCGGCGATGTAATACTGTCCGTCGTGCAGGATGATCTCGGGAGCGGCCACGGGCAGGGTACACACGAAACCGTGGTCGTCATCGATACCGAAATTGTATGGATTGCGCGACTGGTAGACCGAGGTCTGGGCGCCTTCACCGTACATCTGCGTGCGAAAGAGGTGATACAGCCCCGGCTCCGTCTCCACCACGTGGGGGCATTCACACGAAAACGGGTGGTTGCCCGCCCGGCCGCCGTAGGCCACGATCATCGAGTCGCTCCAGTCGTGGAGGTCCGGTGAGGTGCGGCAGAAGACATAGCCTTTTCCTCTCGGAAACGCGGTGTAGTAGAGGTGCCACCGGTTCCGGGTGAAGAGCAGGACGGGGTCCCGGGTGTTCTGGCCCGGTCCCTCCGTGAAGACGCCGGTCTGACCGTTGGCGAGTATGCGGCGGGTGAATCTCTTGCCGTCCTCGCTCGAGGCAAAACACAGATGGTCCCAGTCGCCGTAGGCCATGTGGTACAGGCCGTTCCAGCGCACCACGTGCGGTGCTTGCAGGCCGCCGGGGGGCTCGCCGAGAGCCGGGTCCGCCTCCATGGCAATGCCCCCGGGTTCCCAGTCGTGATCGGTAAGATTCTTGCCTTCCCATCGATAAAAAAGCCGGGTGTGGCCGCCGAGCCGGGTAAACCGGATGCAGGACCACAGCTGCCAGACGCCGTCGGCCGCCTGCCACACCGCGAAGTCCACCGGTTGTTGCCTGTCGCTTGTGCAGGCGCCCAGATCCGGATTGTGCGCGACGGTCCACCAGTCGCCCTCGATTCGGGGAACCACCGTGATGTCTTCGGCCGCGGGCGCCTTAGCGCAGAGCACGCCCAGCATCGCCGTCACAAGCAGGCTGCGAATCATGGCAGATTTCCTCCGGCCCCGTGGCTGTTTCCCGTTACGCAGCGATCCTGGAACCGCGGGCGCCGCGCGCCATCACTCGTTCAATACCGCGTTGGCATGGCGCGCATAGTGCCCGCGGAGATCCTGCGCGTAGGTGCGCAGGATGCGTTTGCCGAGTCCTTCATAGTCGCCGCACCGGAACAGCGCGCGGGCGAGAATCAGCTCACGCAGGGACAGGTTGCGGGAGAGGTTTGGATCCGCGAAGAGGACCTCGCTCTGGGCGTCCTTGATGTCCGTGGCCGCGTGGCCCATCATCCCCGGCATTCGAAGGAGGCGGGCCAGGGGCAACGCGGCTTCGGGGGCTTTCAGGGATTCAAGCGCGACCGCCACGGCCCGGTGATGGGAAAACGCGCTATCGGCGTTCAGCGCGTCGAGTTTGCGCAACACCGGTTCCAGGGCGCGCCGGTCGCCGGTGGTTCCCGCCGCGATGATGAGGCTGTCGACGGGGCTGATGCTGCCGCCGAACTGGCCCATGCCGGTGAAATTCCAGCCTTCGTCCCAATCGCGCGCGTCGATGGCCTCCATCAGCGTGGTGATGCCCATCGTGTCGCCGAGCATGCCCAGGATATGGGCGTAGACGAGCCGGTCGTCCGGGCTGGCGGCCAGTTCGTATGCCGAACGCAGAAAGGGTTTGGCGTCGTCCGGTTGCGCGAGGATCACACCGAGCCCCGCGAAATCGTTGACCGCGTCCGCCACCGCTTTCCGCACCTCGTCCTCGCTGAACGGGTAGGAATCGGTGTCGGTGAGCACGTTTTCAGGCACGCATCCGGTTTCGACGAGATGGCGTTGCAGCGCCTTGATGTCGATGGCGCGTAACGGCGAACCGCTCTTCGAGGCCATGGCCGCGGCCGCGCCCGCGGCGTAGCCCTGGTTCTGGATGTCCGGCTGCATGCGCAGAATCGGCACGGCGTCGCGGTGGGCGCTGACGCCCAGGCCGGTTACCAGCAGGCCTTCATACCCCTTGGGCAACAGCGCGCGGTACGGCGTGTACCCGCCCACGCCGGTTTTGTCGGGAGGATTCAACGTGAACAACGGATGCACCGTGAAGCCGTGCGTGTCGAAGTTGCTGTACGAATAGCCGATGCTGTCGGGATAGGTCCGGCCGTTGAAGAGGTCCAGTGGCGAGATGACGAAATCGCCCACGATCCGGCGGCGTTCGCGCGAGTCGACGATCTGGGCCAGGTCGAAGGCGCCCTCGTATTTGCCCTTGGCGACGACAAAGGTGCGCCACATGTCGAGCAGGTCCCCGTCGTCGGTCAAGGTGTAGTCGGTGTTGGTGTAACTGGCCCCGAGGTTGCGCGGGGGCATGCCGGTGCCTTGCACGGCGACATGGGACCCGTCGGTGTAGACGCTTTGCGCGCCCGCGGCGACCGCGATATCGGCATTGCCGGTGGAATCGATGACCACATCCGCCAGCACCACGCCGCGTCCGAACGGCGTAGCGACCACCACGCCCTTGATCGTGGCGCCGTCAACCACGGCGCCGCATCCGATGCAGCCGAACCAGATGTCGGCGCCGGCCGAGCGCAGTTCCCTGCGGTACCATTCCATACGGACTTCGACGTCCCATCCCGACGAGCCTCTCTTGGCGCCAAGCGCTTCCATGGCCGCGTCGATCTCGGCGGTGAACCCCTGCCGGTGTCCCCAGTAATAGTTGCCAATGAGGCCGAGCGTGCTCACGCCGCCCAGGCCGTGCAGGTACTCGACCACGAGGGTCCTGGCCCCCTGCCGGGCCGCGGAGATGCCCGCCGGCGCGCCCCCCGTGCCGCCGCCGATGACCACGACGTCGTATTCGGCCAGAACCGGCAGCGTGGCGGCCTCCGCCGGAATGGTGGGCAGACCGTCCTGGAACGGCCGAAGACCGGCAAGCGACTCGCGCACATCGCCCGGTTCCGTGGCCGCGCCCGCGTTTCCGGGCACGAAGGCCGGCGGAACCAGTGCGCGCCCGGGGCTGGCGTCCGGGAGTTTCTGGCGGAGCGCGTCGGCGACCAGGGCCGCGATGCGCCGTGCGCCTTCCGCGGAGGGGTGCACGCCGTCGGGGAACAAGGCGGCGGCCTCCGGGGCGAGGGCGGCGTTGATATCGGCGAGCGCGGCTCCCGTATCCTGCGCCACGCGTCTGGCGGCATCCCGATAGCCGGCCAGCACGGCTTCAAGACCGCCCTGGGCATCGTACGGCTCTTTCGGATGGCGCGAATGGTACGGTTCCGCCACGATGGGCGGCATGGTGCAGACAACGACCTGGGCGCCGGCGGCCTGGCAGCGTGCCACGATGTCGCGGAGGGCCTGCTCGTAGGCGTTCAGCGGCGTTCTGAATGCGCCGGGCGAGGGCATCACGCTGTCGTTCGTGCCGAACATGACGACGACGGCGGCCGGATGGCGCGCCAGCACGTCGCGGTCGATGCGGGCAAGTCCTTGCGGCGCGGTGTCGCCGCCCACGCCCGCGTTGATTACCTCGAAACCGGTCACAAGCGGCTTCACGCGGGCCGGATACTGCTGCGCGGTGATGCTGTCGCCGAAACACACGATTCCGGGACGGGGTTTCACGTTCGCATCCGCGGCGGCGGCGCGGCCGATGCGGGTCCCGGCGTCCATATACGCCAGGGGACGGAGCAGTCTGGCCGCCGCGTCGCGCGGCAGGTCGGCGCAGCCGCCCAGCACGTACAGGCCTTGAATCGCCGCGGGCCGAAACACATTCAGGTCGACGGCATCCGCGCCGGGCCATTCGCCGCTGAGCGACGACTGGCCGGCGATGCGGTCGGGCGGGATCTGGAACGGCAGATCGGAGGCCGCGACCTGTCCCTTCGCATAGGAGGCGTCGCGCAGGATGTTTTCGGCGCTGGCAAACGACGCGTAGGACGCATCCGGCATGGGGATGTCCAGGGTATAGGCGAAGGCCTCGTATTGCAGAGAAGTTCCGCCGGCCGCCTGCACGTTCTGAACGGGCGAGGGGAGAGGTTCCACGCGCGCCGGGGTGTCCGTCGGCTGTTCGCCGCCGACAACCACCCGTGTAAAGGCATGGCTGCCCGCGGGGTACTCGGAACAGTCCGCCCCGGCCATGCGCGCGACGGTTCCGCGTGCGGTGGCGTCGACGATCACCCGGGCCAGCACCGCCTGGCGTCCGGAGCGGTTGGCCATGACGATGCCCGCGAGTTCTCCGCGGGGACCGCGCAGGACGTCGGTGGGATAGCAGCTGTACAGGAATTCGACCCCCGCGTCGAGGAGCGCCTGGTCAAGCACGCGTTTGATTTGCATGGGCGTGGGCGGCAGGCGATGGCTCTCACGGTCCGCGGCGTCCTTTACCGGCGGTTCGATGGCAATTTCCGCCAGCAGCAGACGTTCGACGTTCGGAGTTTTGCGCGCGGTGACACGCACGTACCGCGCCGTCGCGTCCGCAGGCAGGCTCAGGACCAGCGCGGAATCCAGGTAATCGCCCTGGCCGAGTTTGTCGTTCTTGAGGATGCCGGCCTCGCGCCAGGACGCGCCGTCGTCGCTGATGGCTACGGCGGCATCCTGAAGTTCGATGTCTCCGTTGCGCTGAAACGCCAGCACGTGGATCCGGCCGATCTCGCAGGCTCGACCCAGGTCGGCGGTCACCACGACATCGCCGTTGTACTGGACGCTATGGTTGTATGCGTTCTGCCAGTTGCCGTCGGCGAGCCGGCTCGGGGGCGCGGTATCCTTGTGCTGCTCGTGGAACGGAATGCTGGTCTCGTAGGTGAAGGGGAGCAGCGCCTGGATGGGCGTCCACGCCGGAGGCTCTTTGAACAGGGCCTTCGCGAGTTCGGTTTCGGGTTCCTCGCCCGGCTCGAGCCACAGGCGGTACGTGCCGCAGACATCCTCGCCCAGATACGGCTGCGGCGCCGCGAGAAATACCCTCGCGCCTTGTTCCGCCGCCGCCACGGCCGCTGTGACCGCCCCCGTCGAGCCGCCTACTACGACCACATCGACGTCGTAGGCCACGGGAATCTGCCGCGCGGATTGCAGCACCGATTTCTCCTGCGCCCCGCTGACCGTTGCCAGAACAATGAGACCCATAAACGCGCTGCGCACAATGAACCGGTTCGGCATGAGTACGTCTCCTGAAAAAAAGCCGCTGTCTGGCGCGATTATAGGGGGATTCCGGCGGGAACGTAAAGGCGGCGCCTCTGATGCTTGGATTCCCATCCGGCCCGGGGGCCGCCGTTTCCGGTGCGCCCCTTACCCTGGTTCTCAGGCAGTCTCACGGAGTTTGTAGTAGCGGTCGCGCGTCACCATGAGGGTGAAGGCGAATCCTGCCTTGCGGCCGGGCGGTTGCGGAACGGTTTCGAGCGTTTTGTAGCCATTCTTCTCGAACGCGCGGCGGCTTCGGGGATTGTAGTCGCCGATGCCGCAGCCGAAAATGGCATCCGCTCCGGAGGTTTCAAACCCGAAGCGCGTGAGCAGGGCGATCACGCGCGTGCCCCAGCCGCGTCCCCACAGCGCCTTCCTGCCAATGGCGAGATCGATGCGCCGCAGGTCCTGGCCGGGAAAGCGTTCGAGGAGATCCGGCAGGTCCATCTCCCGCAGCCAGCAATCGCCGATGGGCTCGCCGTTCAGCTCGATAATGAAGATAAACGCGGTGCGGGAAACGGCGCGGTACAGCTCCTGCACGGTTTCGAGCGGCCGGCCCGTGACGTCGTCCCCTTCCCAAAAGAAGAGCACCTCCGGGTCGTTGTTCCACGGCAGGACGGTTTCCCAATCCAGCTCGGTCATTGGACGCAGGACCAGCGGGCCTTCCGAGAGCCGCACGCGATGGGCGCGGATTGCTTGCATAATGGTGTATTCCTGGACGCGGGGTCGCCGTTGAACCCTCAAGCACCCCATTGTACACTGGACGAAACCGCGTCTGGAACGCGCACGGGTGCGTTAGGGGGCTTTTTCCGCGTTCCTGTCACAGGAGTCTCCGGAATGACCGTTCAATTCGTCCGCGGTGCTCTCCGGGCCGGCCTTTTTGTGGCCGTGGCCGCCTTCGCGCTCTGGGGAAGGCCGTCCGCCGGCGCCGGGACTCCGGGGATTCCGCGCCAGCCGGTGCCGATCAACTGCGCCGAAGCCATCATCGAGCCGTTCTGGTCGGAGGGGGTGAGCGGGTTTTCGAAATGGGCCGTCGACGATGGGGCGGCGCATGGCCTCTACATTCACCAGCACTGGTTCACCGTGGATTTTGAATGGGCGCGCAGGCCGGAGCAGGGTCCCGCGCTGCGCATGTGGCGCGAATTCGACGTGGACTGCAGCCGTTACAACCGCCTGATCCTGCGCATGGCGGGACCGCGGGATGCCGTGATGCACATCGAGGTGGATACCGATACGGGCGTGCGGACCGTCTCCTCGGAACCGTTTGCCGGCGAGGAAACCGAGATCTTCCTGGACCTGGACGGCGCCCGGGTCATCCGGCGGATCACGCTCGCGCTCGAAGCGCATCAGGAAGGGTCCGCCGTGGGCTGGCTGCGGTGGATTGGCCTGCAACACACCGGGCGTCTCGAAGACTATTTCGCGCAGTGGGACCTGACGGGGGTGAGTTGGGAAAACCAGCTCCAGGCCCCCGGTTACGAACCGTCGTTCGAGCCGCTCTACGGCATCTTCGTGACGCACGGCGAGCTGGCCGCAAAACGCGCCGAACATGAACAGGCGATGACCCGGCAGGGGGCATCGCGTTATTCTGAGTTGGCCGAGGCCGCCAAATCGTACGATTTCGAGCGCGGCATCGAAGAGTTCGCGCGCAGCGCGGGCAGCGCCAATGGCGAAGGGCGCTCGCGCGACGTGGAGCGGTACCCCATGCCGGGCAGCCCGGCCATCGCGGAAGCGGCCCTGGTCGCGCGCGACGCGGACGCGCTGCGGGCGGCCGCACGATACGCCCTGTGTCTTGCCGCGTGCGAGTACTGGGATGACGGTTTCATGGCCTATTATACCGGCAGTGACTGGGACAACCGGGCGTTCCGGCGGTCTTACATTACCGAGGACGTGGCCTACCTGCTGGATGCCGCGGGCGAGATGTTCACGGAGAACGGCCGCCTGTACCTGATGCGGCGTCTGGCCGAAGAGGGCGTCGGGCGCATCAATTTCGTGCTCTGGCGCCATGAGTATGTGTTTCGCTGCAACCAGCTCGGCTTCTTCAATACGGGGCGGATGGCCGCGTATCTGGTCATGGAACGTCAATGGCCGCGGGTCATGCCCTACACGGATCTGGCCTACAACGATATCGTGGACAACCTCAACCTCGTCATCCCGCCCGATGGCGGATATCTTGAAACGCCCTCGTATTTCGGCTCGACGGCCAACCGCAACCTCCGGACGATCGACTGGTACGCGCGCGCCCGGGGAAAGGACGCCCGCGCCCTGATTCCCGAACCCCTGGCCCGCACCGGCAACTATGCCGCGGTCATCATGTCCACCACGGAACGGGACATCATCCCCTACGGCGACTCGAACCTGAACATGGACACGGACACGCTCGAGGGCATGCATGCCATCCTGCCCGGCAGTCATTGGACCACCCTTTACAACAAGCATCGCGTGCGGAAGGGGCTGCCGTCTCTCGAGACGCCCGGACCGCCTCTGCCCGCGTTCATCTCGCTGCCGGACACCGGGCTCATGGCCTCGGTACGGGAACTGGGCGGCCGCCCCGTAAAGTTGTTTGTCATGGGCTTTCGCGTCGGGTGCGAGCACACGCACGAAGACATCGGCAGTTTCGTCCTCGAATTCGGCGGCCAGTCCTTCGCGACGGATCTCGGCATTTGCACCTACAGCGACCCGATCCACCACGTGTACAAACAGGCCCAGCGTCACAACATGCTCGCGCCATACGGCACACCGGACCGGCCCCATCCCCAGCGGCCGTTGCCGGTGGACGTGAAGCCCGCCGGGGAAGGCGACGAGACGCGTTTCCGGGGCCGCATCGACGCCACCCCCGGATGGGACGGGTTCTACAGGAAATGGGTGCGCGAATGGGATTCTCCCACACCGGATACGCTGATCATTCGCGACGAATACGAATTGGAGCGGGGGGACGGTGTTGAATTCTATTGGCAGACGCAGCTTCCCTGCCGCCAGGAGGGCCGGGCCGTTACGATCACCGGCGAGACGGGCGCCGCGACCCTGACCGTTCCCGACGGCGCGTCTGTCCGGCTCGAGACCCTTCCCCTCTACGGCGGCGACGCCCATCAGCGCATCGCCATCCGCAACGAGGGCACATCGGGCAGTCTCGAGGTTCGGGTGACGCTGGCGCCCGGGGTTTCCGGCGGGAACGAAAAGGAGTAGACTGAAGCCCGTGCCTCGGGTTGGCGTTGGGGGTGATTCGGCACGCCGCGGGTGCGGCGAAGGGGTGACTCGCAATGGCTTCGATGGATTCCAGCAGCTCCAGGTCACGGTTTGCTCCGGGGGGCGTGTCCATGTGGGGGTTTTCGCTCCTGCGCATCGCCATCGGGTGGCATTTTCTGTATGAGGGGATCATCAAGCTGGCGGACCCCGGGTGGACGTCCGCGTGGTACCTGAAATCGTCGCAGTGGCTCTTCTCCGGGATGTTTACCTGGGTGGCGGAGACGTCGGCCGCGCTGCAGGTGGTGGATTTCCTGAACATGTGGGGGCTGGTGTTGATTGGCCTGGGGCTGATCTTCGGATGTTTCACCCGCGTCGCATTGCTCGCCGGGATTGTTCTGCTGGCACTCTATTACATCGCCAATCCCTCGCTGATCACGGTGACGCCCCGCGGCGCCGAGGGCAATTATCTCTTCATCGACAAGAACCTCGTGGAACTGTGCGCGCTCCTGGCCCTGATGTTCGTGCCTACGGGCAAATTTATGGGGATTGACGGGCTGATGGCCAACTTCCGGTCCCGGCGGCGCGATAGAGGGGAGGCGCAACCCGCCGGGATATCCCGCGAGCACGCGGAACCCCTGCCCCGGCGTGCGTGGCTGCGCCATTTCGCGACGGTGCCCGTGGCGGGCGGTTTTGCGTTCGCGTTCGGCAGGAAGCACGGGTGGCCCAGTTTTGAGGAAGAGCATCTCCTGGCCAGAATGGACAGCGTGGACGGGCTTACCAGCGCCACCATGAAGCAGTTCGAGTTTGCCAGGCTCGACGATCTCAAGGGGGCGATCCCCCACGGCAAGATAGGCAATCTCGAGCTCAGCCGGATGATCCTCGGCGGGAATCTGATGGGCGGCTGGGCCCACGCGCGCGACCTCATCTATGTGTCGCAACTCGTCAAGTCGTACCACAGCCGCGAGAAGATTTTCGAGACGTTCCGCATCGCCGAACAGTGCGGCATCAACACGATCCTCACCAACCCGATCCTCAGCCAGGTCATCAACGATTACTGGAAGTACGAAGGCGGCGCGATCCAGTTCATGTCCGATTGCGCCCTTGGCGGCGACGCCATCGCCGGCATCCAGATGTCCGTGGACGGCGGCGCGCACTCCTGTTACATCCAGGGGGGTATTGCCGACAACCTGGTCAAGGAAGGCAAGATGGACACGATCGCCGAAGCCTTCGACGTGATCCGCCAGAACGGCATTCCTGCGGGTATTGGCGCCCACCGGCTCGAGACCGTCAAGGCCTGTGTCGAGTACGGCCTCACGCCCGACTACTGGATGAAGACCCTGCATCACACCGACTACTGGTCCGCCCGGCCCCAGGATCAGTGCGACAACATCTGGTGCGAAGACCCCCTCGAAACCGCCGCCTACATGGAAACCCTCGAACAACCCTGGATCGCCTTCAAGACCCTCGCCGCGGGCGCGATCCATCCCTCCGTCGGGCTGCCCTTCGCGTTCAGACACGGCGCGGATTTCGTGTGCGTTGGCATGTACGATTTCCAGCTCGTCGAAAACACCAATCTGTTTCTCGATGTCTGGGCCAAACGCGACGACGGCCGTACCCGTCCCTGGCGGGTGTGAGCGGGCCGCCGCCGCGGCGCCGCGTGTTGGGGCGGAGGGCCTGTGTGTGGTTGATCGCGCGATATCCATCGGTTACCATGACCGTATCGGCATAAACCTGAAAAATGTATGAAATACGGCTACGAAAGGGAAAACCCATGAAACGCACCGGTTGGAGAGGTTATTGGCATACCGTCGCCCTTTTGCTCCTGCTTGCTCTTGCGGCGGCCTCGTGCGGACCGAAGACTGCGCCGCCGCCTGTGGCGGCCCCGCCCGCCCCGGTGGATGAACCGGTGGTGGCCGAGCCGCCCGCCCCGGCTCCGGAGACGGCGGTGGCGGCCCCCGCGGCGGCTCCGGCGTTTACCTCGCCGTTCCCGATTCCCGAGGAGAAGAAGACCGCGCTCGACCGCTATGTCGAGACGCCCGATCCCGCCTTTGCGTACGACACGCCGCCCGCGAAGGTCGAGGAGAACGAGGCATATACGGCGCGCACCTACCACCTGGTGTCGCAGACGTGGCTGAAACCCGAGCAGGTCGACCGCACGAACTGGGAGCATTGGCTGATCGTCATCGAGCCCAAAGACGTGACGCAGCCCGAGGCGCTCATGTTCATTGGCGGCGGCAGCAATAGGCCCGATGCCGATCCTCCGGGCGCGGACGAGGGGCTGGTGCGGGTCGCGGCGATGACCAAGTCCGTGGTGGCCGAGATCAAGCAGATTCCGAACCAGCGGTTGAAGTTTCCGGACGAACACGACGACCGGTACAAGGAGCAGGGGCGCACCGAAGACGAGATCATCTCCTATTGCTGGGACAAGTTCATCCTGACGGGCGACGCCCTGTGGCTGACGCGCCTGCCCATGACCAAGGCGGTCGTGCGCGCCATGGACGTGGTGCAGAAAGAAATGCCCGCGGTGGAGAAGTTCACGGTGGCCGGCGGATCGAAACGCGGTTGGACCACGTGGACGGTCGGCGCCGTGGATTCCCGTGTGGTGGCGATCATGCCGGCGGTGATTGACATCCTGAATGTGGTGAAATCGCTCGACAATCATTACGCCGCGTACGGGTTCTGGGCGCCCGCCATCAGCGAGTACGAGGATATGAACGTGCTGGGGCGCATGCATACGCCGGAGTTTGAAGCCCTGTGCGACATCGTCGACCCGTATTCGTATATCGACCGGCTGGTGATGCCGAAATACATCATCAACGCCACGGGCGACCAGTTTTTCCTGCCGGATTCGTGGCGGTTCTATTTCGACGACCTCAAGGGCGAGAAATACCTGCGGTACGTGCCCAATACCGACCATGGCCTCAGCATGGAGGCGTACCTGAACCTCGCGTCGTTCCATCATGCGATCATCAACGATACGCCGCGCCCCGAATTCGCGTGGCGCATGGAAGCCGACGGCAATTTCGTGGTGGAATGCACGACCCCGCCCACGAAAGTGCTGCTGTGGCAGGCCAGCAACCCGGACGCGCGCGATTTCCGCCTCGAGACCATCGGCGAGGCCTGGCAGAGCACGGAACTTGCTCCCGCGGAACCGGGCGTCTACAAGACCGCGTTCGCGGCGCCCGAAAAGGGGTGGACGGGCTTCATGGTGGAACTCGAATTCCCGAATCCGGGGTTCATGCTGCCGTTTAAATTCACGACCGGCGTGAGCGTAGTCCCGCAGGTATGGCCTTTCGTGGCCCCCGGGACCTGAGCACGCCGCGATACCGCGGATAAAGTGATGCACTGACCGCCGCGCCCCGAAGTCAGCAGTGGCTTCGCGGGCGCGGCGCCGTTTTACGAGACGCCCTGTTTCGAAGCTCCCCCCCGGAAACGCGCTGCGCCGCCCGGGGAAGGGGCGGCGCAGTCTGGGGTAGGTAGCAGTTATTTCGAGATCTACTTGCCGTAAACCTTTTTCATGTCGTCGAGGGACATCGGCTTGTAGTCGCCGGCGTGTCCGGCCTGGCCGAACGCCAGCATGCGGTCGATATAGACCTGTTTCATGGCGTCGCGGGCCGGGCCGAGGTACTTGCGCATGTCGAATTCGGCCGGTTTCTCGGCGAAGACCTTGCGAATGGCGCCGGTGCAGGCGAGGCGGCTGTCGGTGTCGACGTTGATCTTGCGCACGCCGTGCTTGATGCCGTCCTGGATCTGCTCGATGGGAATGCCGAAGGTTCCGGGCATCTTGCCGCCGTACTGGTTGATGATGTCGACCAGTTCCTGCGGCACCGAGCTGGAACCGTGCATGACCATGTGGCAATTGGGCATTTTCTCGTGAATGGCATGGATGCGGTCCATGGCCAGCGTGGGCGGCAGCACCTCTCCGGTCTTCGGGTCTTTACGGCCGGACTTGTAGGCGCCGTGGCTGGTTCCGATGGCGACGGCGAGCGCGTCGAGGCCGGTTTTCTGCACGAAATCTTCGGCCTGGTTCGGGTCGGTGAGGTGGTCCTGCACCTGGCTGTCGGTCAATCCGGCGCCGTGGCCGTCTTCGATGCCGCCCAGGACGCCCAGCTCACCCTCGACCGTGACGCCCAGGGGATGGGACATTTCGACGGCCGCCCGGGTGATCTCGACGTTCTGTTCGTAGGTGTTGGGAGTCTTGCCGTCTTCCCCGAGCGAGCCGTCCATCATGACGGAGGTGAATCCGAGGTCGATGGCGGTCTTGAGGGTCTTGAGGCTGTTGCCGTGGTCCAGGTGCATGGACACGGGAATGTGCGGGTATTCCTCGCAGGCAGCTTCCATGAGCTTCTTGAGGTAGATGAGGCGGCTGTACTGCAGGGCGCCGCGGCTCGCCTGGATAATCACCGGGCTGTTGGTTTCGTTGGCCGCCTCCATAATGGCCTGGATCTGCTCCATGTTGTTGACGTTGAAGGCGCCCACACCGTATCCGCCCTTCGCGGCCTCATCCAGAATCTGACGCATTGGAACGAGTGGCATGGTACTGTTCTCCTATCTAGACTAACGGTTGCCCTGAAATCTATGGCCTGAATCCCTGCCCGGGCATGCACGGGAGTTCGAGTGGTTCCCCAGACAAGGCGAGACAGCGCACACAACGAGCACCTAGTATAGCACCGCGTCATTTGCCGCCGCAAATTGCCCGTCGTTCCCGCCAGGCGCTCCCCGGCCTCCGCCTCCGCTGCTTGTGGAAACGCCGCCGGAATCGTATCCTGTGCCTGCAACGTCAGGGTTGTGGAGGAGTTTTCAATGAGCAGAGCGTGTGTTGTGGCCGGTTTCCTGGTGCTGTGGGCGGCTTGCGCGGGGGCCGCCGAACCTCTTCCGGGCCTGACCGTGGGGGAGGGCGGGGTGCTTCTCAAGGACGGCGCCCCCTACCGGGGCATCGGGGTCAATTATTTCAACGCGTTTCTGCGCCGTCTGCACGACCCCTCGGACACAAGCTGCCGCGAAGGGTTTCAGGCGCTTTCCGCGAAGGGGATTCCGTTCGCGAGGTTTGCGGCGTGCGGGTTCTGGCCCGCCGACTGGCGCCTGTACCGGGAGGACAAGGCCGCCTACCTGGCGATGCTCGACGGCGTTGTGCGCGCCGCGGAGGATGCGGGACTCGGCTTGATCCCCAGCCTGTTCTGGCTCGACGCGTGCGTTCCGGACATGGTGGGCGAGCCGCGCAGCGCCTGGGGCGATCCCGGGAGCAAGACCATCGCGTTTATGCGGCAATACGTGGCCGAGGTGGTCCCGCGGTATGTGGATTCTCCCGCGATCTGGGCGTGGGAGTTGGGAAACGAGTACGACCTGGCGGCCGACCTGCCCAACGCGGCCACGCATCGGCCTCCGGTGGTTCCCCAGCTGGGCACGCCCACCGAACGCACCGAAAAGGACGACATGACCACCGAAATGATCGTGACGGCCTGCCGTGAGTTTGCGCTGGCGGTCCGCCGGCACGATGCCCACCGGGCGATCACCACCGGCAACAGCCTTCCGCGGCCCGCGGCCCACCATATGCACACCGAACGGTCTTGGACGCCCGATACCCGCGAACAGTTTCAACAACGCCTCATCCTGACTAGTCCCGACCCGGTCAATCTGGTTTCAACGCACGTGTATCCGTTCGACCCGGAGGCGCGTTTCGGCGGCCGAACAACCTATCAGGAGCTTTTGTCGCTGGCCGTGGCCGCCTGCCGGGGAGCGGGCAAGGCTCTGTTCGTGGGCGAGTTTGGCGCGGCCGATGACGGGAAGCACGCCGGGCCCCAAGGCCCCAGACACGAAAACGAGGTGCTTCTCGATGCGCTTGTCACCAGCGGCGTGCCCCTGGCCGCCATTTGGGTGTACGACCTTGAACATCAGAAAGACACCTTCAGCATCACGCCCGGCAACGACCGCGCCTATCTGCTGGATCTGATCGGCGAGGCAAACAAACGGATGCAGCCTTGACGGCGGGTCCCCGTTCGAACCGGCATCCGGGAACGGGCGAGCCAGGCGAGACCACAGCGCGTTTGCTTCACCCGCCCGTCGCCAACGCTTTCTCTGTCCGGCGGAATGGAGTATGGTGGTTCTGTTCGCCAGCGATGGCGGGGAACGTCTCGGTTCCAGAGGGGAAGATACGCTGTGCGCATTCAGTCGATCCTGACGCCTCCCGGCAACTTCCCGGAATACATCCACGATGTCGCGGAAGGGATGACGGCATTGTACGGCGAGGCCGCCGGCGCGGCCTACCGCCGGATCGCCCCGAAGGCCGTGGAGGCCACGATGCGCGCGAATGACGTGGTCACGTACTGTGCCGAAGTAGACGGTGCGGCCGCGGGGATGGCCATGGCCCTGTGCCGGGACGACCGGGGACGGCTGCCCTTCATTCATGTGTTGCGCCCCTACCAAGGCACCGGCGTCGAAGGCCGCCTGATTCGGAAGGCCGTGCGCGTTCTGCGCGCGGGCGGGGTGAGCGCCATCCATTGTGAATGCATCCCGTTCTGCGAGCTGGACCTGCGCGGCAGCTTCGAACGCCTGGGGTTTACCGCATTTCCCCGCCAGTTGATGATGGCAAACACGGAACTGCTCTCGAACCTTGGGACGGGGGTTTCCCGTTCGGCCCCGTGCGGGCCGCTGGACCTGCGCGGTGCGGCGGCGGCCATCGCGGACGCCTACAAGCGGCATCCGGAACGCGAGCTGCATCCCGATGTGCGGGATGCGGTTTCGGCCGAAGAATACGTGCGGGGCGCGTTGCAGGGCGCGTACGGCCCGTGCCTGCCGGAATACGTGCGGGTGGTGCGGGGCCCCGACGGTATTCGGGGGGTGATCGTAGGGTGCGAGGTGGCGCCGGGCGTGGGGTTTGTGCTGCAGGTGGCGGTCCGGCCGGACGCACAGAATCAGGGACTCGGCCGGACACTGATCGGCGATCTGGCCTCCTGTCTCCTGAAACGGGGCATGAAGCGTACGGCCCTGGGCGTTACTATAGGGAACCCGGCGCGCGACCTCTATCTGCGTCTGGGATTCGAACCCCTGCGCGACGTGGATGCCTTCGTGTGGACGCATCCCGGGGGCGGCCGCGCAGGTTGCCCGTGAAATCGCCCGGCATGCTATAGTGGCGGGGCCAAACGCGGCACGGGCCGCAGTGAGAGAAATGAGAGCCATGGCAAAACAGGTGATTCTCGCAGTGCTTCTGAGTCTCGGGGCGGGGGCCACGGCCGCTTTTGCACAGCTTCCCCCGGAACTCGTCCATCTCGAGCCGCTGGCCGGCGACGAGGCCGGTCTGCTGGACGCGGTGCGCGGGTTTGATCGCCTTCAGTGCGAACTGGCGGACTGGGACATGGACCTGGCCGAGGAACTGGCCCGCTCGGGCGACCAGGACCTGGCCGCGGAGAAGATGGAAGAGGCCAAGAAACGCCTGGCCCTCGTCGAACAGGCCTACACGTTTGCGCTCAAACGGTATCCGGACAATGGCCGGGCGCTTACGTACTATGGCGAACTGATCTACGATTATCAGGGGGACCACACCAAGGCGATCATGATGTGGAAGAAAGCCGCGGCGCTTCACCCCGATTTGAGCGAGGTGTTCAACAATCTCGGGATCCATTACTCCCACACGGGCGATTTGACCCGTGGACTGGTGTGTTTCGATAAGGCCCTGGAACTCGAGCCGGACAATCCGGACTATCTGTATAACCTGTGCCAGATTTATCTCACGCAGTTTCCGGACGTGGCGAAACAGCGGCAGTGGAGCCTCAAAAAAGTCTACCGGACCGCCATGAAGATGTCGAAGAAGGCGGCCGAACTGGGCCAGGACTACGAGTTGATCCAGGATTACGCGGTGAACTTCTTCGCGGCCGAGAATTTTCAGTTGAAGGCCGACTGGCGCGAGGCCGCCCGCGCATGGCAGTGGGCGCGCCAGAACGCCCGCACAACCGATGAGGAATTCTTCACGTGGCTGAACGAGGCGCGGGTCTGGATTGCGGACGGAAACAAGACGAAAGCCCTGGCGTGCCTTGACGCCGCACTCACGATCCGCCCCGACAGTGAAGTCGCCGCGAACCTGAAGTCCGGGCTTTAGTCCGCAGCATCCGGGGAAATTGACGTACCATGAATCAAGAACGGCGAATCTCCCGCGCCCGCTACACCTTTTACATTGTGATCATCTGCTGCTCGGTGGTGATCTGCTACCTGGGATTTGTACGGGGCATGCGGTTTTTCGCGGTCCCGTCGGATTCCATGGAGCCCACCCTGTACCGGGGCGACTATCTGCTGACCCTGAATGCGGGCGAATACCAGCGCGGCGAGATCGTGGTGATGCGGGATCCGGTCGTTGACGGGGGCAACCTGGTCAAGCGGATCATCGGCGTCGGAGGAGATACGGTCGCCATTCAGGCGGGCGCACTGTTTATCAACGGGAAATACGCGTCCGAACCGTACATCAAGGAACCCATGGTATATGAGGTGTTTCCGCCCGTGATGGTGCCCGAGGGGCGCGTATTCGTGCTGGGCGATAACCGGAACGACAGCGAAGACAGCTCGTATTGGGCCAATGCAAAAGGCAATCCGGATATCCCCGCGGAATTGCGGGCCGATCCCACCGTCTCCGTTGCGGACATCATCGGGCGGGTCCGCTACATCTATCTTCCCTGGTCCCGGCGCGGTCCGGTGCCCGCGTTTCCGCTCAGCGCCATGCTGGTCGAGCCATAGCCGGCGGACGGCGTGCGCGGCGCGCGGCCGGGCGTCCGCGGGGCGTTCGCTTGTGTCCGCCGCGCCAATGTGTCAGGCTATAGGCATGAGCTCAGAAAACACAGGGCCGCGCCCGTCGCGCCAACCCGCCAGGGACCGCCAGATCGCCTGCACATGACACGCTACTCTCAACAGTACGAGTACCGCATGGCGCCGCACAGCGGCCGTATTACGCTGGGCGTACAGCGGCTCCTGCTGCTGAGCGCGGCGGTGTTCGCGGTGCAACTCGTGGTGCACATGTTCGAGCCGCTGGTGACCAGGACGGTGGCGCCGTTGGGCGAGCCGGGGCTCGAGATCCTCCGCTGGTTTGCATTCGATCCGCTCCGGTTTCCGTGGAGCGGATTCATCTGGCAGCCCCTGACGTACATGTTTTTGCATGCGGGTCTGCTTCATCTTTTCACGAACCTGTTGTGGCTGTTCGCGTTCGGGCCCGACGTGGAACGGGCGCTGGGCACGCGGCAATTCGTGCGGTTTTACCTGATTGTCGGGGCGCTCGCGGTACTGGCCACCCTGATTACGGCGCGGCTGCCGCTGTGGGGCGGCGCTCCGGTAGTCGGAGCGAGCGGCGCGACCATGGGGGTCCTGGTGGCATTTGCCGTGGTGAATCCCGACCGCGAGCTCATCCTGTTTCCCATCCCGTTCCGGTTAACGGCGCGGGCCCTGGTGCTCGTTGTCGTCGCCCTGAATGTCATGTCGGCCCTCGCCAATGATGGGACCTCGGTGGAGACGCACTTTGGCGGGCTCGCGGCGGGATACGCCTACATGAAGCTGGTGCCCTGGTGGCGGTCGCTGCGCCGGCGCCGCCGCAAGGAGAAGGTTTCCGGCGATCCGATGGACGCCATCGGCGAGGCTGTGGATAATATCTTCAGTTACGAAAAGGAAAAGCGGCGCAGAAAGTAGGCGCCCAAGGAGCTTGCGGACGTGTTCGGGTTTGCCAGTCCCCAGGAGATGTTGTTTGTCGTCATGCTTATCGTGGCGATGTGGGTTACGGGGCTGTGGCCGGTCGTCATCCGCGGGATCCGGGAATTGCGCGGCGAGCACGTCGACGAGCCCCCTCCGAACCGGCGCCAGTCGCGCCAGCAGACCAATACGCCGGCGTCGCCGCGGGACCTCGAGCTGTGCTACAAGATGCTGGGCATTTCGCCGTCCGCCCCCTGGGAGGACGTCGAGAAGGCCTACCGCCGGAAAGCCAAGATCCACCATCCCGACCACGGCGGCGACGAAGACGCCATGCGCGCCCTCAATGAGGCCTACGCGCAGCTGAAGAGCATCAGAAACCGCCGGTGACGCGGGTGCGGGTCAGTCTTCGTCTTTGGCGAGGCGCGACCACATGTCTTCCTGTTCGGCGACTTCCAGCGACCGTTCGAAGCGTTTGAGCGCCTGGGCGCTTTCGCCGTAGATGGTGAAGACCTTGTCGAGGTTGGTGATCTCGAACACCTTGTGCACGTCCGGCTTGAGCCCGCAGAGGCGCAGGTTGCCCCGGCCTTTCTGAACCACCTGATTGATGCGGAGCAGTTCCGTCAGCACGGCGCTCGACAGGTAGTCCACATGCACAAAATCCAGCATGAGGTTAATGCCCGGCCGGTTTTTCACAAACTCGAGGACCTCGTTCCCGAATTGTGTGACGTTTACGGCATCGAGTACGCTCGCGGCGCCAATGCGTCCGACTGTGATACTGCCGATCGTCTCGAAGGTCACCAGCGGTGTGTCGTTCATGATACTGCGCCTCCCCTGCACAAGCCTTTTCGCCGCATGCGCATTTCCAGGCAATGGTCCTCCGGATTGTACGTAACGCTTTCCATGCAATGACGGATAAGGCACACCCCCCGGCCGTTGAGCGACGCGCCGGCCGGCAAGGGGACGGTCTCGGGCCGGAACCCGGGGCCTTCATCGCATACGCGAATGCAGCAGATATCGCCCGGCGCCTCGCGCGTCATCTCGATGCGCACCTTTCGCGTGGTATCCGACTGGTTGCCGTGCGTGATGGCGTTAACCAGGGCTTCTTCCAGGCACAGCCGGGCGTAAAAGACCTGGTCTTCGTCGATCCAGCCATTCGCGAGCAGGGCCTCCAGCGCGTCGGTTATCGCGTCGCCGAGCACGTCGAGCGTGCTCGCGAACTCCGCACGGTAGAAGGCCTTGTTTTCACTCACGACGGCTTATCCACATGTGAACTGCGAATACTGCATCCTCTGTGTCAACCATGTCAGCATATCACAGGGGGCCTTACGAGTATAGAACCCGGAAAACGCCCGCGATAATCCTGCCCCGCCATCTCCGCCGCCTCGAACGTCTTTCCGGTGTGCGACCGGCGCCCTTGCCGGTCGTCTTCTCCTGCATCCTCCACAGGGGGCTGCCCGGGATCGCCCAGAGCCGGATCGGCACAGGGTTCCATGCGGGGTCCCGCCTCACCCCTCCAGGGCGTGTTCTGGGTGGGATGCCAGACCCGGGGCCTGTCCAGAATGGCCCTCCCTGGCGGCTTGACGCTTTTGTGTGGGCGGGGCTATTCACCTCATCGCATTTCACACCAAGACACCAAGACACAAAGACTCTCGTTTTGCCGGGCGCCAGCCAGGCAGTCCTGTGTCTTGCAGCGCAGGCGTCTCGCCTGCATTCTTGTCTTCCGGGGGACATGGTGGACGCTGTGGACGCTGTGGACGGCAATGCCCGCGCGACGTGGCTGTATTCAGCACCGCGGATGCAGCCGGTGTCGCCGACATCGCCCGCGTCTTTTGGACGACACCGAAGGTGTCGAATGTGAGTCGCCGGGGGGTTAGCCCGGGGATTAGCGTCGCGCCCGGATTGAGTCCCGTAGGGTCGAAAGAGAATAGCCCCGGGTTTCAACCCGGGGACTAACGTCGCGCCCGGATTGATTCCCGTAGGGACGGCAGACAATAGCGCCACCGAGATTCAAAATTCTTGTGCGGATCGTGTCCCCCCCTGTAGGGGCAGCCCCCCGTGGCTGCCCATCCGGTTCGACCGGGGACACCTTGTCGCGCCGGGGACGGCGCTTGGAACATGTCCCCGTTCTTGTCCGGTGTGGGAGCGGCGCCCTTGCCGGTCCCCTGGCGGTTCTAATCTTCCACACACGTGCGGGGCGGATCACGGCGCACGCCCTCGGGCATTCCGGCGGCCGGTCGTGCTAGAGTGGGTGTCACATCCACAAGCGAGCCGGGGTATTCTTCGGCTCACGTTATCGAAAGGACATCTGCCCGTGCGACGCCTTCTCGTAATCAGCCTGGCCGTGCTCCTCGTGATGCAGCACAGGAGCGACGCCTCCGAGAACCCGGATAGGGCGGTTCAAGCGATATCCGCCGCCGAACCGATGGCCCTGCGCCTGGGCGGGGCGGGGGGCCTGTATCTGTACGCCGCACCGGGACCGCTTACCGTGGAGATCGTTAAACAGGACAAGAACACCCGTGAGATCGAGACACATCTCCGCGCCATCCTGTTCGGTCCCGGGCGGGAAGTGATTCAGGAGGCGCACCTTCCGGACGACGGGCAGGCGGCCGGGAGCGGGCCGGGGCCCGTGCAGCGGCTTCGGCTGGAAACCGTCGTGGAGGCCGCGGGCGTCTATGGCGTCAACATCACCGTGACCAACGACCGGTATGGCGACCATGCGTTCTGGGGGTTCACGACAAATTGTCCGCGGTACCTCGTGGAGACCTCGCGGGGCCATCGCGACGCCCCCCATGAAGAGCCCATCGTCATTGACAGCCCGGAACGTGAGGGCGAGGTGTGTTTTCTGCCGCGTGCCGCCGCGTTTGCCATCGAAGTGGCCGGCCTGCCCGCGGACTCCGCGCCGTTGCGGTTGTACGATGCCGCAAACGCCCTGCTGGCCGAGATTCCCGTGACGGAGGACGGCCGGGCAACGCATGAGGTGGCGGCGGCCGCGCGCGCCAGTGTCCCGTGGCGGCTGCACTTCCCGAAATACCAGGCGGTGGTTCAGATCGACGGCGTCACGCGCTGGGATTCCCGCGACAACAACCTGTCGCTGTGGACGCCTGAGGCCGCGTCATGGTTTCCGTTTCATGCAAACCGGTGGCTGCTCAGCCCGTATCACCGCGTCGTGTATGCACATCCCGGAGAATCGCGGTCGCTCACGTTTCGGGTGCACAACAATGGCGCCGAACCGCGCAGCGTCGCGCTGACGCTGGAACACGAGCCGTCTGCCGCTCGTGTGTTCAGTTTCCCCGAACTGCCGGATGCCCGCGTGACCCTGCAACCGGGAGAGGCGCGGGAAGTGCAGCTCGCGTGCCATATGCCGGAAGGCGGGGAGACGTACCGGTGCCGTCTCCGCGCGACCCCGGACGACGGCTCGGGCTTTACCACGTATTCGGCCGTGACTCTGCGTTCCGGCACCGCGCCCGCCGCGGCCCCTCTGACGCTGCCCATCACATTGGAGCCGTACCGCCACGAGAATGCCCAGTTCGGCTACCTGCCCGAGTATCCCACGGCCAACCAGGTCTATTTCGATCCCGACAACCGGCCGTACGTCATCACCGATACCACGCTGTGGACCGTCCGCGGGCAGAAATGGCAGGCGCTGCCTTTGAAGACCGCCGACGGAACCGCGATCGTGGCGCGCATGTCGAAAGTGGCGTTCGATACGGCCAGGAATGGGTATTTCATCGGCGCCGCGGATGGACGGCCGGTCTATGTGCGGCTGCCGCGCGGGAGCGATGTTTTCGAGGCGTATCCGATCCCCGGGAACGGGTCCTTCGACATCGAGCAGTTCTCCGGTCATAACACGCCGGCCGGACCGCCGCCGTTTGTGCGCCTCGTTCGCACCGAGAAAGATCCCAAACTCATGTGGCGCAGCCTGAACAATCTCGACCTGTTTCTCCCGCGCGAAGACAACGGCGCGGTTGCCGTGGGCGAGCCTGTCCCGGTCACGCGTCAGTGCATCGGCATTTCCAGCCACTCCGGCATCCCGTCGTCCATCGTGTCGCGGGGCTCACGGGTGCACCTGGTATGGGGCGAAGCGACGGATCCCGAAGCAGATGTGCCCGGCGTGCCCACATTCGCCGCCACTTGGGACCGGGACACCGCAGCGCTTGGCGAGCCAGTGCTCATCGGGTATGGCCCTCCCGCAAACGACGGTCACAATTCCCCCTGCATCACCATGGACAGCCAGGGCGTTCTCCATGTGCTCGTGGGGACCCACGGCCGCACGTTCAAGTATGCCCGCTCGCTGGAACCGAACAGCGCCCACGGCGGCTGGACCGAAGCCGAGGATGTTGGACCCGGCCTGCGCCAGACCTACGTCGGCCTCGTCTGCGATGAAGACGATGCCCTCCATCTCGTATTCCGCCTGTGGCGGACCGATACGGAATACTTCCCGTCGGGGAGCTATGCTACCCTCGCCCATATGGTCAAGCGGCCCGGCGAGGCATGGTCCGAACCCCGGGTGCTTGTCGCGCCGCCGCTTTCTGAATACAGCATCTTCTATCACCGCCTGACCATCGACCGGAAAGGCGCGCTCTTTCTCTCCTACGACTACTGGTCCACCTTCTGGTTCTATCGGACCGACCACTGGGGAAGCCGCCGCGCGCTGCTCCTGTCCGCGGACGGCGTGGTCTGGAAGCTCGCAGGGAATGATGACCTGGTACGATAGCGCGCCGGTTTTGTGGATGCGGTGCCGACATTTGGCGCGGTGATCGCGTACAATGGTGCGGAAAATGCGGGTGCAACCCGGAAAAACCTGTTTCCAGAGGAGGGCCGTTCGGTGAAGAGTGCCATACGCAGCGGGCAAATGTTGGGCGTGATTGCAGTGGCGGTGGGGGTGCTGGCCCTGGGGGCGGATTGGGCGGTCGCCGCCGATTGGCCCGGCGAGGCCTCCCCGTGGCGCGAGCACGCACTCCATGCGTTCGCGATCGACGGCCACGCGGTGCGGGTCTATGCGCCGAAGACGCCCCACGATGCGCGGCCCTGGCTCCTGCTGGACGCGGGCGAGCCGGGCGATGTCGAGGCCATGTTGTTGAACCGGGGCATTCATGTGGTGGTGGCCGAGCTTCCTGATCCGTATGGCAGCCCGGCGTCGTTGAAGGCGTGGGACGCTGTGTACGCGGCCATGACGGGCCAGTACGGGCTTCACGAGAAGGTGGCGTTGAAGGTGTTCGGCGCGGGTGCGCTGCAGGCGCACCTGTGGGCCTCGGACAACGCGCCGAGGGTCTGGTGCCTGGTGGCGGATTGTCCGGTGGTCGATTTCAAGCCCTGGCTGGCGGGCACGGGCGCCACGCCTGCCCAGCCGGAACGGTGGCAGGCCTTTCTGATGGCGCACGGGTATGCGTCGGCGGACGAGGCCCTGCAGTCCAAACGCAATCCCATCGACCGGACCGCGCCTCTGGCCGAAGCGAAGACGCCCGTGCTGCATTTGAGCCGGCACAACGACGCGGAACGGCCGTACACGGACCAGACCGGCGCGTTCCAGAAGGTGTACGTGAGCGAAAAAGGGTATTACCTGACCGTGATCATGAAACCGGGCGACGCCCCCGAACAGGGTCTCGAAGATCCGCTGGCGATCGCCAATTTCATCCTGACCGCCACCCTGGACGGCGCGTGCAAACCGCCGGCAGGCCTGCCGGACAGCTGGCGGGACTGGCGCATCTCCGATTTTGACCGGACGGGCGCGGTGTATGTCGAGGGCGGCGCAGTCGTCCTCGAAAAGGGCGACGACATGAGCGGGATCACCCGCGTCGGGCCGTTTCCGAAGATGAACTACGAGATCACGCTCGACGCCATGCGCGTGGCGGGCGACGATTTCTTCTGCGGACTCACGTTTCCCGTGCATGAGGACCCGTGCTCGCTGATCCTGGGCGGATGGGGGGGCACGACCTGCGGCATCTCGTGCCTTGATTACAACGACGCCGCCAACAACGAGACTACCCGGTACCGCGAGTTCAACAAGGGCGAGTGGTATGCCGTGCGCCTGCGGGTGACGGAGGGACGCATTCAGGCCTGGATCGACGACGAGACGCTGGTCGACGTCAATACCGAGGGCCGCGACATCGACATCCGCTGGGAAGTCGAGCCGTCGGTGCCACTGGGCATTGCCACCTGGCGCACGACCGGCGCCGTTCGCAACATCCGCATCCGCGAACTCACCGGGACCGAGGTCCAGGAGGCCGCCGAGACCCGGCCCAAACGGTCCTAGCGGTTTTACATTCTTTTTGCAGTTGCATGGCATTCCGGTGACCCATGCACGGCGACGGTGGGCTACAGTCAGCGAGAGAGACACCCCGTAACCGGGGGAAAGGAGCCCACGATGAAGACACAGCACGCGTTGAACCTTGCCGTCCTGCTGTTTGCGGCCGTGACCGCGGCGTCCGCGCCCGCCGAACAGCAGGTCGCCGTGGATGCGGCGATGAACCAGTCGGCGTTTCTCGCCGGCGAGAAACAGACGGGCTACCTGCGGGTGGCGATGACCGGATTCGAGGTCGAGGAGGCCGACCGCACCCCGGTCAACGTGGCCATTGTGCTCGACAAATCCGGGTCCATGGGCGGCGAGAAGATCCAGCATGCCCGGGAAGCGGCCGTCATGGCGATTCAGCGGCTCAGGGCAGACGACATCGTCTCGGTCGTGGTCTATGACACCACGGTGAACGTGCTTGTACCGGCGACGAAGCTGAGCAACAAGGAAGCGGTAATCGACACGGTGCGTTCAATTAGCGCGGGCGGCAATACGGCCCTGTTCGCGGGGGTGAGCCGCGGGGCCAACGAGGTGCGCAAATTCCACTCCAAGAACTGCGTCAACCGCGTGATCCTGCTTTCGGACGGACTGGCCAATGTCGGTCCCAGCGCGCCGTCTGATCTCGCGGAACTGGGCCAGTCGCTGGGACGGGAAAACATCAGCGTGACCACCATCGGCCTCGGGTTGGGGTACAACGAAGACCTGATGACGCAGTTGGCCATGCACAGCGACGGCAATCACATGTTCGCCGAGACCCCAACCGAGCTTGCGGGCGTGTTCGATGCCGAGTTCGGCGACGTGCTCGCCGTGGTGGCCCAGGATGTGCTCGTGACCATTGAACTGGATGCGCGGGTGCGTCCGGTTCGCGGGCTCGGCCGCGAGATGGATATTGCCCTCCAGCGCGCGACGGTCCGGCTCAACCAGCTGTACGCCGGCCAGATGAAATATGCGTTGCTCGAGGTCGAACTGCCGGCTTACACGGGCGAGGCCCTGTTGCTCCCCTCCCCTACGCCGATTGCCACGGTGGGCGTGACCTATGTCAACATGAAGACCCAATCTCTCGAACGGATCTTCAAAAAGGTGGCGGTGCGCCTTACGGCCGAACCGGACGAGGCCCGGGCGTCGGTGAACAAGGACATCATGGCGTCCGCGGTGGAACAGATCGCCCTGGAGAAGAACCGTTGGGCGTTGGAGTTGCGCGACGAAGGCAAGATCGACCAGGCGCGCGAAGCGCTGCTGGACAACGCCCAGTTTCTCAATTCCAACGCAATCCAACTCCACAATGAGAAACTCAAGGCGCAGGCGGGCTCGAACGAGATAGACGCGCAGAACCTCGACCCCGGCGCCTGGGCGCGGCAGCGGAAGCTCATGCGATCCAATCAGTACAGAGTGATGAAACAGCAGGCGGACCAGCCGCAATCGCGGCAGGAGCCATGAACCGCGCCGCCCTGGTTTCCCCCGGGCCTGTCCTCCGGCCGGATTGCGGCGGGGGACAGGTTCGGGGTACCGTGGAGCGCAGTCGGCGCGGCAAAACGGCGTCACGGGAACGTGCGCCTTTGTGGCATCGCGTATTCGCGCGAGGCGGAGTGGGACGGGTTTGAAACCACGGCTGATCGTCATGCTGGTGCTGATCGTGGCGCTGCCGCTGGCCCTGGTGGCGTGGCTCGGCGCGCGAATGTCGCGGAATGAGCGGCAAATGGTGCAGCTGCGCGTGGAGGAACTCCTGGTGAGCCGCCTGCGCGACGTGGACGCCGACATTCAGGACGTGTTGGCCCGGCAGAGCCGCGTGCTGCTGCAACTGCAGGGTCTTGCGGACCGATCCCCCGGCGAACTGCGCGATTTGGGTTCGAGCTTGCCTGAAGTTTCCCATCTGTTTGTGCTGGATCAGCTTGGCGCTCTGGTGTATCCCGTCCCGGCCGCCCCCCTGACAGACAACGAGCGGGCGTTTCTGGAACGCACGCGCGACATCTGGCTCGACCGTCAACTCCCGCCCCGGGGGGAGGAGGGGCAGGCGCCGGTGCAGCAGCAGATGGCGCAGCAGGCATCCGCACCGCGCCCAACGGCCCAGATGGCGTCCCCGAAACCCGGGTCGAAGAGCGGCTACCGCGCTGCGGCATCACAAGGCGCGGCCGTTTCCGCGGACTCCGGCTGGTACGCGTGGTTCTGGCGCAACGGGGTGAATCTCCTCTACTGGTGGCGGGAAAGCGGCGGCCGCATTGCCGGCGCTGAATTGAACCGGGGCCGGATGCTCAGCGAGATCATCAACGCCTTGCCGGTTACCGATCCGCGGAATCCCACGCTGGCGGAGGGCCGCATCGTGCTGCGCGGCGCGCAGGGCGAGTCCCTCTACCAGTGGGGCCTGTACGAGCCGGGAGAGAACGAAGCGCCGCGGGCGTCGTTGATGTTGAGTCCCCCGTTGAGCTCGTGGAGGCTCGACCACTACGCGTCCGCCCGGATGGCGGCGCCCGACATGGGCCGGAGCGTGTATTTCAACGTTTTTTCGGCGGCCGCGGCGCTGCTTCTCGCCGTGGTCGCGCTGGCCGCATATTTCTACCGGGAGAACACGCGGGAATTGCGCGAGGCCGGGCAGCGCATCAGTTTCGTGAACCAGGTGTCCCACGAACTGAAGACGCCCCTGACAAACATCCGCATGTACGCCGAAATGCTGGAGGGCGAGCTGGACGATGCCGAGCCCCGAATCCGCAAGCGTCTCGGCGTCATCACGTCGGAGAGCCAGCGGTTGAGCCGCCTCATCGGCAATGTGCTCACGTTCAGCCGGAAACAGCGGAGCGCGCTGCGTCTGCGGCGGAGTCCGGGCGTCGTGGATGCGGTGTTGCGGAACACGCTCGAGCATTGCACGGCCCCGCTCCGCGCGAAGGGGATGGAGGTCATTTTCGAGGCGAACGCCCCGCATATGGCCGAGTTCGATGCCGATGCCGTCGAACAGGTGGCGGGAAACCTGTTGAGCAACGTCGAAAAGTACGCGTCGACGGGCACGTTTGTGCGGGTCGTCAGCCGTCAGGACGGCGACTGGATCGCGGTGTCCGTGGCGGATGACGGCCCCGGGATACCGTTGCGGGAGCGGCGCCGCGTCTTCGAGCCGTTCTACCGGGTGAGCAACCGTCTGACGGATGGGGTCGCGGGCACGGGCATCGGCCTGGCCATCGCCCGCGACCTCGCGCGGCTCCACGGCGGCGACCTGGTTCTCGATGATTCCCCCGCCGGCGCCTGTTTCACCTTCTCGTTTCATGCGCCCCGCGCATATCCGGAGGAGACGCCATGAAAGTCCTCATCGCCGAAGACGATGACCACATTCGCGAGGGGCTTCGCGAGATTCTCGAAGAGGAAGGATACCGGGCCGTCACCGCGCGGGACGGCCTTGAGACCCTCGCCCTGTTCGAACGCGAGAAGCCGGATTTTGTCTGTCTCGACATCATGATGCCCGGAAAAGACGGCTACGAGGTGTGCCGGGCCATTCGCCGACACGATGAGTCCGTGCCGATCATCTTCATCAGCGCGAAATCCGAGGAGATCGACCGGGTCGTGGGGCTCGAGCTGGGCGCGGACGATTTCATCATGAAGCCCTTCGGGGTGCGCGAGGTCGTCGCGCGGATTCGCGCGGTTACGCGTCGTTGCATGGCCCGGCGTCCCGCCAATGGAACCGCGAGTCCGTTCGCGTTCGGTGACGTGACGGTGTACCCGGCGGAGCTGCGGGCGCGGCGCGGCGAGGAGACGATAGACCTGAGCCTGCGCGAGGTCGCCATTCTGCAACTGCTCCACGAGCGCCGGGGCGAGGTGGTTTCGCGCGACGCGTTTTTCGATGTGTGCTGGGGGCTCGATTTTGTGCCCAACAGCCGCACCCTCGACCAGCACATCTCCCAGCTTCGCAAACGCCTGGAGCCCGATCCCAAACGTCCCCGGCTGATCCGGACCGTGCATGGCGCGGGGTATCGTTACGAAGGGTGAGCGTTCCCGGTATCCGCCGCATCGTCTCCGGCATGTTCGCCGGCGAGCCGGTCGCTGAATCGCTGGTACAGGACGGATGCGGGCAGCAGAAGCAGGCCGACGGCGATGAACGACAGGATGCGGTAGAGGGGTTCCACGGCGGCGAGGTCGACGAGCCAGACTTTGGCCATGGTGAACGCGAAGAAGGCCAGCCCGAGCACCCGCTGGGTCCGGCTCCGCAGGAACATCCCGATGACGATCAGGCAGAACGCCTGCAGACCCCATGCCGATGAGATGAAACTGAGCGCCATCTTGTCGGACACGAGTTCGGTGCGCCGCGTCCAGTACCACAATTCGACCGCCGTCAAGACGGCAAAGACCACGTGCCCGGCCACGGTAAGAACGTCGCTCCAGGCGAGGCGGTTCACTTTGCGGATCAGGTGCGCGCTTGTCCAGAGCGACAGGGGCAGGGTGAGGCGCGCCAGGAACGGCGTGTTGAGGAAGAGCCACGACTCCGCGAGCTGGTAGTGGGTGAGCCCGGCGCACCAGAGGACGAGCGCGGGGCAGTAACAGAGGATGCCGGCCGCCAGCCAGTGGTAAAGACGTTTTGCCCACAGGAACGCGATGACGGCGAAGGGAAGCACGGCCCACAGCACCGCCACCGCGCTGTGTTGATGGACCCGGTAGTGGGCGTAATTTCGCGTGCTCCAGAACAGCGCCACCTCGGATGTGAGCAGGACGCACGCAAGGGCCAGTCCGGCCAGCCCAACGAATGCGGACGCCGGGATTCTCCAGCGGAACGCGTCGTCCGGGCGCCGGTTGAGGATGAGGGCGATGGCCGCCCCCGCGGCGATGACGCAGGCCCACGAGCCGAAGGCCGTGTTGAATACGGGGATGTACCGCTCGGTGTGGAGGGGCAGCGTGCGGAACAGGGCAAGCCCGCCCAGGGTCCAGGCCGCGATGCCGCCCCCCGCGGCGAGAGGCTGCCGGTACCTCCAACCCAGGTAGACGAATACGAGCCCTTGGACGGCCCACGCGATCTGGTAAGCATAGAGCTTCAACAGGATGGGAACGGCCAGGACCGAGAGGCCCATGGCGAGCGCGAGCATGACGCCGTGCGCGGCGGCATCCCCGGCGACGCGTTTTCGCCACGCCAGAACGATCAGCAGGGCGAGGGCGGCCTGCCCGAGCACAATGGCCCCGAGCGTGTACCGGTAGTTCGTGTAGAGGGTGTTGTAACAGGGAAAGAACCAGAACGCCGCGTTCGCCGCGGCCACGACGAGATCTTCCGGCCGGGATTTCACCTGCCGCACCAGGGGATAAATCGACGCCACGCCCAGAAACAGGACGTAGAATCCCGCGGCATACACGGTGGCCGGAACAGTCATGTCCGGTTCGCCGGGACGGCCGAAGAACTTGAGATACCACGCGGTGTAGAGCAGCGCCGTCCCGGCGAAACACAGGGCGTCGAGAAAGCGCCAGCGCTTGAACCACGCCACGCCCACCGCGACGAGGTCGAGCAGCGCAATGTAGCTGAACAGGCCGTACGGATGGTTTTCGCCCGTCGAAATGAATACCGGGCTGAGGAAGCCGCCGATGACGGCCAGCACCGCGATTGAAGGGGCGTCCTGAACGACCGCCAGCGTCACGGCCAGAGCGGTCACACAGGCCGCAAGAACGAACGATACGGTTTGTCCGGTGAAGGCATAGATGTGGAACGAGAAATAGACGCAGACATAGAAAATGGCGATGGCCAGACCCGTGAACCCCTGCGAAATGACCGCCCAGCCTTTTCGGCGGAACCACGTGCCAAGCCCCAGCGCGACCGCGCCCCCAGCCGCCGCGATGACGAGCCGCATACGCTCGTCGATGAAGCCCAGGCTGTACAGGTAGTTGAGAAAAAGCGCCACGCCCACGGTCACGAAAATCACACCGGCCCAGAGCAGACCCTTCGTTCCCGCCAGCATCTCCCACGACAGATTCCGCGTGAGTTCGCGGATGTTCTCCGGCAGTTCCAGGTGGAACGCGGGCGCCGTTTGCCGGGCCGCTTCAGGCCGCGGTGTCCGGGCCGAACCGGCGTCCGGGATGAAGCGGGGGATGGGCGGCGGCGTTTCGGGGCCGGCGGTGTGCGCGGCGTCCTCAGGAGACGGTTCATTCGCCGGCGCAGGCACGGGGGGCTCCTGCCGCGACGCGGTAGACCGTTGGCCGGTGCGCCGTGCGAGGTCGTGCAGCTCCGCCTCGAGCCGGTTGAGGCGGTACAGGATGCTGCCGGTGCGGACAAAGGCGAAGATTCCGCACAAGAGCGCGGCCAGAAGGGCCAGCGCGATCACCAGTAGCACAATCCCCATGGCGATTCCTTTGTGCGAACGTGCGCTTGCGTGTGCCGGGTGGCTCGACGTGCCGGCGTCTCAGGGGAGACAGGAGGTCATCCGGGGGCTCAGCATACAAAGGGTGCGCGCTATCGTCAATGGAACAGGCCGCGCAGGATACCATAATAGGCGAAACCCGCAATTGGATTCCGCCTGACAATTACAGTGCGAACAGGTCCGCTATTTCTTTGGGGCTTTTTTCGCGGCGGCGGCCTTCTTCTTGGCTGGGGCCTGCGGCATGCTTCCAAAAAAGTACTTGCCCGCCTCGAGAATGTTGCCGAGATTTCTCTTGCACTCGTCGTCCATGGGCATGCCCAGGGCCCCGGCTTTGGTCAGGAGCGCTTCCCAGTCCTCGTGTTCCCAGATCCCCTGCTGCTTCGTGATGAACTGCCCGGCGAGTTCGAGCAGCTTCTCGACGGAACTTTTCGCGGCGGCCATGGCTATCTCCTTCTCACGGACATCGTTAGTGGGTGTTCCCAGCGTTGCAACGCATAGAAGTGTATCACAGAAACAAAGGGCGTCGCAGCAAGATTTCCGGGCGCTGGCCGTACCGGCCCCCGGCAGCTCGTCATTGCCGTCGCGATATGCGAACCCTTCCCCAACAATCCAGCCGTGACACATTTCGGTAATCAGCGGACATTTCGCGCCACCGCCGTTCCGGAAATCTGCTGTAAGCAATTGAATTACAGTGGATTGTGACTTCCGGACGCGCCCTGCTCGAAGTCGCTGACGGCGGTACCCGGCCGCGCAGGGAGCCGTTAGAAACTGAGCTGGGCGTAAGCGTCGAGGACGACGTCCACCTGATATGCGATATCGATTGACGGCAGGCCGTCGAACGCCATCTCAATCCGCAGTTTGGGGCATTCGCTGCCGGCATAGGCGTCGTTTTCCTGAATGAGCTCCAGGAAATCGACCCGCTCCGACGGCACCAGGACGATGGTATCCCCGAAGCCGGTGGGCGAACTTGCCGTTCCCAGCAGGACCTCGCCGGCGGGGTCGCCCGCGGGCAGATAGTACACCGACATCTGCGTGACGACATCGAAACTGCCCGAGGTCGCCGTAACGACCATCTCCACCAGTTCCAGGCGGCTGATTCGAACGAGCCGGGACACATCGAATCCCGAGACTTCGGTCAGGTGGCTCTGGACCTCGTCCTCGGAGGGCATGTCGCAGAAGTCGCGGGTCACCCGGAGATCGAGCGCCTCTTTCGGGAGAAAGAGTCCGCGAAGCAAGGTGCCCGACGTGGCCGTAAACTCATACCGGAACGGTCCGACTTCGGGACCGCCGGCGCCGCAGCCCGGCGTGAAGAACGCCGCACACGCGGCACAAAGCAGTGTACCCGCCGTCAGAAACGCAGTTTTCGTCATATTCCGTCGCATCATGGATTCTCCAATGCGGTGAGCCTTTGTGAGAGAAGTTCCTGGTGATAACTACAGGGTTCGGCCGGGATCGTTACAGGACGCGGCGCATATCCCGCCGTTGGAGCAGCCGGTTCGTATCAGCTGAACCGGGCCTGAATCACGCCCGCCAGCGTGCTGATCGTGTAAGGTTTCTGAACATAGCCGGCGAGGTCCTCGGCGCGGAACCCGGCTTTGGCCCGCTCTTCCGGATAGCCGCTCGAGAGGACCACGGGCACGTCGGGGCGGATTCGCCGCAGCGCATCAAAGGTCTCTTCTCCCCCCATGTGCGGCATGGTGAGATCGAGCAGCACCACCTGGATTTCATCCGCGTTCTCTTTGAACACCTGTATCGCCTGTTTGCCGTTTTCGGCGAGGAGGACTTCGAAACCCAGGTGTTCGAGAATGCGCTGAGCGACCACGAGCACCGTGGCCTCGTCATCCACCACGAGAATCTTGCCCGAGCCCCGCCATGTCTGCCGATGGTCTTCCAGCGGGGCTTTAGGCACGGCGCGGGCGGGGACGTCCAGTGCCGGGAAGTACACGCGAACCGTGGTACCCGTGTCGAGGACGCTCTCGACCGTGATGGCGCTCCGGTGGCCCCGCACGATGCCGAGCACCGCCGACAGCCCCAGACCCCGCCCTGTGAATTTGGTGGTGAAGAACGGGTCAAAGATGCGGCGCAGCGTTTCCGGGCTCATTCCGCAGCCGGTGTCCCTGACTTCGAGACAGACGTAGCGTCCCGGGTCGATTTCCTGTTCAAAATGGCTCTCCTGGATTGTGCGCGGGTCGAGGTCTTCCTGCCAGGTGGCGATGGTCACCACGCCGCGCGGGCCGGTGATGGATTCGGCGGCGTTGGTGGTCAGGTTCATGAAGACCTGCCGCAACTGGGTCGCGTCGCCTTCGATGGCGGGCAGGTCTTTACCCAGTTCGAACGCGAGGTGCACCTTTTTGTCCAGGGAGGCTTCCAGCAGACGAACCATCTCGAGCACGAGGTCGTTGAGGTCAATCTCCTCGATGACGAATCTCCCCTTGCCGGAATAAGCGAGCATCTGCCGGGCCAGGTCGGCGGCCCGTTTTGCCGAGAGGTTGATCTGGTGGAGGTAGGCGCGCGGCGGCGAGCCGACCGGCAGTTCTTCCAGCGCGAGGTCGGCATTGCCCAGGATGCCCACGAGGATGTTGTTGAAATCGTGGGCGATGCCCCCTGCCAGGATGCCCATGCTTTCCAGTTTCTGGGCCTGTTGCATGCGGGCCTCGAGACGGCGCCGTTCCGCGTCGGCGCGTTTGCGTTCGCGGGCGTCGCGGCTCACGCTCACCACGGCAACGGGAGCGCTCGTTTCGTCGAATATCAGCCGGCTGACGACCTCGCAGGGCACAATGGTTCCATCCTTATGCAGATAGTCGTATTCACGGGGCGGATCGTCGGCGGACGCTCCGCGCGTAACCAGGTCGAGGGATTCCCGGATGGCGGTCCGGGCGCGGTCGAAGGCATGCTCGGTGAGGATCTGGCGCATGTCCACCCCCACCAGCTCCTCCGGGGCATAGCCCAGAATCTGTTCGGTGGCGCGGTTGCAGTAGGTCACGCGCCCTTCCATGTCAATCATCCAGACCATGTCCGAGATGCTCTCGGCCATGGTGCGGTATTTTTCCTCGCTGGCCCGCAGACTCTCCTCGATACGCTTGCGCTCCGTAACGTCGCGCGTGACCCCGATGACGCCGACGACCTTTCCCCGTTCGTCCTGCATCAGTATGCAGGTTATCTCACAGGGGACGATGTGGCCTTCCTTGTGGTAGTGGTCGTATTCCTGCGGCGATTGGGTCACCCAGGCGTCGCCTCCGTCGGAAGCGCGTTCGATGGCCGCCTCGATTTGCTTCACGAGGCGGGCCTGGGACTCGGGCACCAGCACGTTGGACGGTCGGGTGACACGCGCTTCCTCGACCGTGTACCCCAGAATGTGTTCGACGGACGGGCTGACGTAGGTGAACCGGTCCTCCATGTTCATGGTCCAGACGATGTCGGAGATGCTCTCGGCCATGGTCCGGTATTTCAGCTCGCTGTTACGCAGGGCTTCTTCGGCGGAGCGCCGTTCGGTGACGTCAATAGCCGCCTGCTGGATGGCGGGTTTGCCGCCAAACTGGGTGAGTGCCGTGAACACTTCGAGCCACTTTACCGAACCGTCTTTGCAGATCATGCGGAATTCATAGCGGGCCGGTTCGGTTCCGCCCGCGAGGCGGCGCGCGCCCCGTTCCCAAACGAGGTCGCGGTCATCCGGATGGATCAGATCCCGGACTTGCCCGGCGGTCATGGCCAGCAGCTCATCCGCGCGATAGCCGCTCATCTGTTCGAAGACCGAGTTCACAAACAGGAACTTGCGGTCCCGCCAGATCACCAGGGCCTGCAGCGTGTGTTCGACCAGTGTCCGGTAGGCTTCGTCACGCTGCTGGACTTCGTTCATCTGTTCTTCGAGAAGAAGTTTGTCTTTCTCGGTCTCCAGCATGCTCAGATAGAAAGCCACGAAGAAGACGAGGATGCCCACGGTCAGGGCGATGTTGGCGATGTCCTTGCTGTTCTCGAAAAAGACGCGCATCAAGGGCCAGGTGTCCAGCGGCGTGAACAGTGCGGCCTGGACCAGGCCGAGCATCGGGGGAAGGACCAGCAGAGCCGCCGCCACGACCGCCACAACCGTGATTCGCGGGGACTGGTGCACGCGGCGGAGGGTGTAGCAGAGCGGCAAGGCGATGGCGCACACTGCCGCGAAGGCCAGGGCGTCTTCGGCGAGCTTGGGCGCCAGGTCGAACGCGCGAACAGAATAATACGCGACGGCGAGGGTGAGCGAGCTCAGAATCGAGATGACGAACACGCTGCCCGTCGCCCGCAGCTTACTCATTCTCCCCGTATCCGTAGAACGGTTCACCACCGACATCCCCTGTTCGATCCCTCGTGAACGCATCGCCTTTCAGGAGAGTATACCATGATATTCACGTATTGCCACTAGGCTTCTGCGGGAAGTTCGGTGTTTTCTCTGCGCGGATGGTCTTCACGGTACCGGATCGGCTGTATCGAGCGCGGTCTCCTTGAGACGGGGCGCGAAGTGCATGCTCACTCGCTGAACAGGGTGTTTCTGGCGATGACAAACGCGAGCAGCAACGCGGCCAGCATCAGCGCGGCCTGCCCCGTGCGTCTGGCCCAGGGGAAGGTGCTGCCGCCGCCGCTTTCCACGTCCGGTGTATCGGCGGGTTGGGGCAGTTCCAGGGCGAGCAGGGCTTCCGGAGGGACATAGTCTGGGTCGGGCGGCCTCGCGTCCAGTCCGGCGCGGCGCGCACGCTCGGCCAGTTCCACTTCGCGGGACACCACGAAAGCGGTCTGTCCGTCCGCGGTGGTCACCTTGGTATACCCGCGTTCGGCCCAGCCCTGCTCGACCCGCTGGTCGCGCATGGCGGCTGTCTCGAGCAGGGGGCCCGCTTCGAGCATGGCGTCGCGCAGGGTGACCGTTCGCCGGGTGCTTTCCCAGGGGGCGTCGATTTCGACCAGATAGCCGTCCTCGCGTTTTTCGACAATCCGGCCGAAGACCGTGCGCTTCTCAATGGGAAGCGTGCCCTTCTCAATGAACTCATAGGTCTGACGGGGATCGTTTTGCGCGATTTCCTGCGCCGCGGCAATTAGTAGTAAAATAATGGCCATGCTCTGGAGTATAAAGCGGCGCGACGCGCTTGACAAGGTGTGCGGGGCTCCAGACCCGAGGCCGGCATCGCGCTGCCAGGCGGGGACCGGCGCCGGTGCGGTGGTTCCCTGAACCGGAAGGGAGAAGAGCGACGTGCCGTTGACCTGGCTGGGACCCTGGGTCCTTCCGATCACCGCATTGGTGGCGCTTGCGGGGGCAGGGGTTGTACTGTGGCTGGCGTGGCGCATTCGGGAAGAGACGGATCCGTCGGGCATACACCTCCGTCACGACAACAGCCTGGAGTTCGAATGCACCGAATGCCAGAAACCGCTGCTGATTCTCCCGTCTCAACTGACCCGTTTATCCGGGCCGGAAATGGCGCTGGTGGTAGGCTCGCGCCCGCATCTCGTGGGCCGTGCGCTCGGCGAATACGTGTGCCCGCATTGTGAAGCGAGCCATTGTTTTGCCATGGACCGGGTGCCGCCGGTATGGATCGGGGCCAATTTCTATGCGCCCCAGGCGCACACCGCCAACTGCATGGAATGCCGGAAACGCCTGCGTGTTCCCTCCTGGCCGGCGGATCCGGAGAGTGATAACGTTTTGCATGCTAACGACTTGCGTCCGGACTACGGCCTCCTGTGTTCGCGTTGCGGGGCGGTCTGTTGCGTGGCCTGCGTGGCCCAATATTCCCGCCAGGACGTGCGGGCGGAGGGCGCCCGGTGCCCCCGCTGCGGGCGAAGCCCGATCAACACGGTTTTTCGCCCGTGACGGAGCCACGGGACGGGATTGCGGAACTTCCCGGTCCCGCTTGGTATCATTCTAGGATGAAACGAAGGGCAGAGTGTGCTTTTCTTACGGCTGGACCGTGGGTGGTAAAACGATGAATTCAACACGCCGGTGGCATGGTCGGGTTTTCTTTGTGTGCCTTCTTGCGGGCCTCATGATTGCGGAAGGGGCCTGCGCCGCGTCGCGCTATGGCGGGGCCAGCCGCCGCGACCGGCGGCTCAGCGATGCGCCGGAATCGTCCGGAACCGGTTCCTCGGGGAAGAAGACTGAGGAGACGGTTCGCCTGGGCATGTTCCTGCGCAAATTGGGCGAAGAGGGCGTCGAAGGTCTGGTCCTGATGAACGGGATGGAGGACATCCAGATCGCCGCCCCATCCGGACGCCGGAGCACGGCGGAGAAGATGGCCGGGCGCATCGCGGAGATCGTCCCGTGCCAGGTGGAAGAGACGGAAAAGTACTGTTTTTTGTATCCCCAGGGCTTCGAGGCGTTGACCCAGATCCAGTTGGCGTCGCTCGACCCCGCGTACGATGCGGTCACAGCGGAGATCGTCTTTGGCGCGAATCTTCCGCTTTACATGGTGCTGACGTGGATCAGCCAGGCCACGGGCAAGACCATCGTGGCCGACAACCTGGCGGCCGCGGCGGTTACCGGCGAACTGGCGCTGGGCGAAGTGCCGTTGCGCACGGGGCTCGAGGCCTTGCTGAAATCGGCCCGCGCGGTTGGCGTGGGGGTGGACAGCACGCCCGAGTACATCTTTTTCTACCACCCCTCCCGGAATCCCTACATCAACAAGCGGTCGCTGCTGATCAACAGCGAGGGACTGGCCCTGGAACAGCAGGCTCTGCTGGACCGGCGGGTCAGTGTTGTGCTGCCCACTGCGCCGGGGACGCGGGGCCCCGTGCCGTTCCAGGCGGGGGCGCAGCCGTTCTCGAAGGCGGTGCAGTCTCTTTCCCGCCAGGTAGGGGTGCCCATCGCCATCGATACGGCCCTGGCAGACCTGCCGGTGAATCCGGCGGCGTTTTCGGACGTGCGGCTGGGAACCGTTCTCGATCTGATTATTCGGCAGTGGCTTTACCCCGATATCGGCTATGAGGTGCAGAAGAACCGCATTGTGATTCGCCGTCTCCTGTCTCCGGGAGGTCCGGAGGAGGCCGATGCGGAAATGAAACGGGTCGTGGTCACTGGAGACGCCGGCCCGGTGCACGAGCCCGCCGAGGTTCCCGCGGACACGCCCGTCAGCCCGGATCCCGCGCAGACGGCGGTGCAGGAAAGCCCCGCGCCGGAGGCCCCGGCCGTAGATGCGCAAGCCGCCGAAGTGCAGGCGCTTGCCCAGCAGCTCGCGGCGGAACGCGCCGCGGCCGAGGCCGCGGCCCAAAAGGCCGCTCAGATGAAAGCCGAAGCCGAAGTAGCGCTGAAGCGGCTGGCCGAGGAGCGGCAGGCGGCCGAGGAAGCGATTCGAAAGGCCCAGGAACTCAGCGCCGCCGAAAAGGCTGCCGCGGAGAAAGCGGCTGCGGACGAGGCGGCGCGCAAGGCAGCGGAGGAAAAGGCTGCCGCGGAGAAAGCGGCTGCGGACGAGGCGGCGCGCAAGGCGGCGGAAGAACAAGCTGCGGCGGAAAAGGCCGCTGCGGATGAGGCGGCGCGCAAGGCAGCGGAAGAGAAGGCTGCCGCCGAAAAGGCCGCTGCGGATGAGGCGGCGCGCAAGGCAGCGGAAGAGAAGGCTGCCGCCGAAAAGGCCGCTGCGGACGAGGCGGCACGCAAGGCAGCGGAGGAACAGGCTGCCGCGGAAAAGGCGGCTGCGGACGAGGCCGCGCGCAAGGCAGCGGAAGAACAGGCTGCCGCGGAGAAGGCCGCTGCGGATGAGGCGGCGCGCAAGGCGGCGGAAGAACAAGCTGCGGCGGACGAGGCGGCGCGCAAGGCGGCGGAAGAACAGGCTGCGGCGGAGAAGGCCGCTGCGGAAGCGGCCCCGCAAGAGCCGCCCACGCTCAAGACGCGGCTCGAGCAATTGAAAGCACAGCTTCAGGAGTCCCTGCCCCCCGAGGCGAGCCAGGCCTATCAGCAGGGGATCGACGAGGTGACCCAGTCCGGCATCGTCGACAAGGCCAGGAAGACCGGAGACCAGGCGCCGCTGTTTGAGCTGCCGAACGCCTCGGGCCAGCCGGTCAAGCTGGAGGAGCTGTTGAAGCAGGGACCCGTTGTTCTGGCGTGGTTCCGGGGCAGTTGGTGTCCGTACTGCACCCTTCAGCTCAAGGCCATGCAGGAGGCGCTTTCGCGGATGACCGCGGAGGGCGCCCGGGTGCTGGCCATCAGCCCGCAGAAGCCGGAGCATTCAGCCAAGGCCGCGCAGGAGGCCCAAGTGGGTTTTGACGTGCTGGCCGATGCGGGAAACAAGGTCGCCAGGCAATACGGCATCGTGTACAAACTGCCGGATGTCGCAGCGGCGCACCTGACTTCGCAGGTGGATTTCAATGGGTACAACGGCGATGCAACCCAGGAACTGCCGCTTGCTGCCGTGTACATCGTGGATGGAAGCGGGGTCATTCGCTACGCCTTTTTGAATGCCGACTACCGTCTGCGGGCCGAGCCCGGGGATATCGTCGCGGCGCTGAAAAAGCTGAAAGAATCGCCACCCGCCGAACCGGCACCTGAACCCGCCCCGGCGCCAGAACCCGCGCCAGCTCCCGCCCCGGCACCTGAACCCGCTCCGGCGGCAGAACCCGCCCCTGCCCCGGCGGCAGAACCCGCCCCTGCCCCGGCGCCTGAACCCGCCCCTGCCCCGGCGCCAGAACCCGCGCCAGCTCCCGCCCCGGCCCCGGCGCCAGAGGCTGCTCCGGCCGCTCCGCCTGCGTGATGATGCGGCAATCGCCTGGCGGGGATAGGCCGCGAGCGTGCCGGGATCTGCCGTTCGGGGTAGGTTATTGGCGGGTTCTCGCGCGCAGCCGGGCGTAATGCAGTTTGGAGATGAATGCCGTGGCGCGTTCGTGCATCTCGGTGGCCATGTCATCCACGCGTGCACTGAGCCAACTGTGAAACGCGACGGCGGGAATGGCGACGATCAGCCCTGCCACAGTGGTGATCAGCGCTTTGGAGATGCCTTCAGAGAGGACGCGGGGGTGGCCGACGCCTTCCACCGAGATGGCATTGAACACTGTGACCATGCCGAGCACGGTACCCAGCAGACCGAGCAGCGGGCTGACGTTGCCGATGATTTCCAGCATGGTCAGGCCGCGCTCCATCGTGCTGACCTGGGTGCGCCCGGTGGCCTGCAGCGTTTCGACCACCTGGGCATCGGGGAGATGGCGCGCGCCGATGATCTCTTCCACGATGCGGGCGAACGGTCCGCGCGCGTTCCGGCAGATTTCCAGGGCCGTCTCGGGCGACGTGTCTTCCGAGAAGTGTTCGACGAGATCAATGACGCTCGGGGCCAGGATACGTTTGCGGCGGAGCATCACCATGCGTTCAATGACGATCGCAAGCCCCGCCAGTGAACACAGGCCGATGGGGAACATGATCCACCCGCCGTGTTTGAGCATAGTCAGGATTTCCACAGGCAGACTTCCTTTCTCGAACGAGGATGGTGCCTCATGGCGGCAGGCCATTGCAACACGAGGGACCGGAGGCCCGGATCACAAATAGCTGAACGTCCACCGGATTTCGAGGTTCTGCGTGCGGTAGATCGCGGGGACATCAAAGGGAAACGGGGGAAATGGCGCGGCCTTTTCAATGGCCTGCTTGCACAGCACCGCAAACGTGGGCGAATCACCCGATTCCACGATCTTGACGCGGACAAGTCTGCCCTGGGGACTGATCGCACAGTCGAGAACGGCCCGGGTGCGCGACACCCCGGAAAAACGGATCTCGAGCGCGGCGCGCCAATTGCGTTCCACGCGGTCGCGGACCTCCTTGAGATAGGGCCCGAGCTCGTGTTCCAGCGCCTCGAAACCGACGAAGCCTTTGCCCTCGGCCGCGCCATCGGGCCGTGCCTTGGACACGCCCAGGTGGGGCTGGGGCGGGGCCGCCGGCGTCATCGGGGGCTGGGGTTGCGCCTGGGCCATCTGCTGGCGGGCCGGTTCGGGCGCTTCCTCGGGGAGAGGCGTTTGCGCTTCTTCGGTCCGGGCAAGCGCCGTGAGGGCCTCGGGCAGCGTTTCGTCCTGCGGCTCCGGCGATGTGGCGGGGGCATCGGGTTCTGCCTGCGGTTCGGCGGACTCGGCCCGGGGTGCGGGAGGCTGGGGCGGCGCGGTCGCGGCGGGGGCTACACGCCCGCCCAGGTCGTCGACGTCAGACGACTGTTTCAGTCGCGGACCGGGGCGGTCGCCCTGGGAGTCCTGCAGCCCGCTGGCCTTGGAGGTCCGGTCGGAAATCAGGTCCGTGTCCGGGTCGACCGGAGACGTGGCGGGCACGGCCGTATCCACGAAATTGCGAAAACCCTGCGGCTCGGGCTGAAGGTTGAGCACGAGCGGCTCTTCGCGGGCGTAGCTGGGGCCGATGGCATCAACAACAGCCAGCGCCCCCATGACGCTGCAAAACGTAATGAGGGCGCCATGGATCGCCGCGGCGGCGACGGTCGCGCGGACCATGCGCCTGCCGTAATGGTCGGGTTCGCGTGTGTTCATGGGTTTGGATTGTATCAGACCGGCCGCCGCGCGGGGAATGGAGGCGAAGATTCTTCGACAGGATTGACAAGATTGACGCGATGGACAGCGAGGCATCGTCCCAAGTACTCCCACTATGCCCAGGCAGAGCCCGGAGCCAGGGTTTCGCCCAACCGATGGCTAACGCGAGGACAGATGGCTCAAACGTGTGCGCTGCCGGGCGCTGGAACTGCTGTCGACTCACCCCTGTGGTGAGAAAGAAGAACATGCTGCCAACCGGGGCGCCGGAGGTGTGTGCAACCGCAGCTCTCCGTACCGTACCGTTTCCACCGGCACCAACCTTGCCGAGGTTTACTCACATTACCCGGATTCGGGGTTTCCACGGTTTCTTTTATGCGCCGCACGCGTATGGTATAGTTGTTGAATCCTTTAAGAAGCGCTGGCAGGTTCTTTGCCCGGCCGTTCCATCTGCGGGGCCGGGCGTCTGTGCGGAAGGTTCCAACCCGCGGCGATTTCGAGAGTGTCAGCGGTCATGCGGCGCATAAACGCTCGTCGCAGCACCTGCCGCGCGGGGTGACGCAGCCAAAACAGAGGAAGAAAATCATGTCGAACGCGTTCAAACTCATCAATCCGAAATTCGTGCCTCCGCTGGATCCGGGATTTCGCCCGGCGGTGCTGGCCAATCGCGCCTTTGTGAACGAGGTCAGGGAATCGGGCGCGGGCGTGCCGCTGGTGCTGGGTCTGGAACGGTCGGACGGTTCGCTGTCGCGCTACGAGACGGTGGTGTTTCCGGAAGGCCATGCGCGGGCCGATGCGAATCTCCGGTATGTCGAGCGCCTGGTCAAGTTTCTGCTGTGGCAGCGCGGGGGGTGGAAGGTGTATGTCGGCGGCCCGAAAAGCGTGGGCGCGCATATCGCCCAATGCTACGCGCCCGACGGCAGCCGCGCGTTTGACTACCACTTCATGGGCGAGGACGTCTACGAAAAGACGTTCACCGTCGTGAGCTGCGCCGCGGAGGCGGTTCCTCCGGAGAAGGAGACCACGCAACCGCTTGGACGGCATCTCGAAGGCTGCAGGATCGGGTTTGACCTGGGCGCTTCCGACCGCAAGGTGTCGGCCGTGGTCGACGGCGAGGCGGTGTACAGCGAAGAGGTGGTCTGGGAACCCCGCAAGAACACGGATCCTTCCTACCATTACAACGAGATCATGAAGGCCATCCAGACGGCCGCGTCGAAGATGGAACGAGTGGACGCCATCGGCGGCAGTTCGGCGGGCGTGTACATCAACGACCGTCCCATGATCGCCTCGCTGTTCCGCGGGGTGCCCAAAGACAAGTTCGATCAGGTCCGGAACCTGTTCCTGCGCATCCGCGAGGAGATGGGCGTGCCGTTGAATGTCGTCAATGACGGCGAGGTCACGGCGCTGGCCGGTTCGATGTCGCTGGAGGACAACGGCGTGCTCGGGATTGCCCTGGGTTCGAGCGAGGCGGGCGGCTACGTCACCATGGACGGCAATATCACGGGCTGGCTCAACGAACTGGCGTTCTGTCCCGTGGACTACAGCGACGAGGCGCCCGCGGACGAGTGGTCCGGCGACCGGGGCGTGGGCGCGCTGTATTTCTCGCAGCAGTGCGTGTTCCGTCTCGCGCCCCGGGCCGGCATCGAGCTGCCGGCGGGCGTCACGGACGCGGAAAAACTCAAAGCGGTCCAGGAGAAGCTCGAGGCGGGTCACGACGGCGCGCTCCAGATCTGGCGCAGCATGGGCTACTACATGGGCTATGCCATCGCCCATTACGCCGATTTCTACGAGCTGAACCATGTGCTGATTCTGGGCCGGTGCACGTCGGGCCGCGGCGGCGACCTGATTCTCGAGGGCGCGAAGGAGGTGTTGAACGCCGAATTCCCGCACATTGCGGCTTCGGTGAACATCCAGCTGCCCGACGAGAAGAGCCGGCGTGTCGGCCAGTCCATCGCCGCGGCGAGTCTGCCCGCGCTTGCGTAGGCCGGCCGGGCGGGGACGGAGAACATTTCGGCGCCCGCGCGTGTTTCGGGAGGGCGCCGTGGTGCGATTGGGTGTTGGTTCAAGCTGTCGCGAGATGCGCGATTTCGGGAGGAGAGCATGAAGTTCAAACTGGAAACCGCGGAACTTTTTGTGCCGGACGGCCTGCCTGCCAGGGAGGCGTTGGCGCGGACCACCCATCTGGCGGTTGGCGCGCACCAGGATGACCTCGAGATTATGTCGTTCGCGGGCATCATGGAGTGTTTTCAACAGGCCGACAAGTGGTATACGGGCGTGGTGGTCACCAATGGCAGCGGCTCGCCCCGTGACGACGTCTACAAGGACTACACCGACGAGGAAATGCGGGTGGTGCGGTTCAAGGAGCAGAAGAAAGCCGCCGTGGTCGGCGAATATGCCGCGCAGGTGCTGCTGGATTACCCCAGCTCGGCCATCAAGAACGCCGCGGACAAGAATCCCGTGGACGATCTCCGGCTGATTCTCGAGACGGCGAAGCCGGAGGTGGTGTACACGCACAACCTGGCCGACAAGCACGACACGCATGTCGGCGTCACGTTGAAGCTCATTGAGGCGATCCGGGCGCTCCCGAAGGCCGCTCGTCCCAGACAGGTCCTCGGCTGCGAAGTGTGGCGCGACCTGGACTGGATGACCGACTCGGACAAGGTTGCCCTGGACTCCTCGGCCCACGAAAACCTCCAGGCGGCGCTGCTGGGCGTGTTTGATTCCCAGATCTGCGGCGGCAAGCGCTACGACCTGGCCACCATGGGCCGGCGCAAAGCCCACGCCACCTACTTCGCCTCGCACGGCGTCGACCTGACCACCGGTATGAATTTCGGTATGGATCTGACGCCGCTGGTTACGGACGAAAGCAAGGACCCCGCCGCGTACGTGCAGGAACTCATCCAGCGTTTTTCGGACGAGGTCAAGGCACGTATGGCCAAACTCGTGTAGTGGATTCCATCCGGGGCGGCCGTGCCTGAGCGCGGCTGCCCCGTTCTTTATCCGGCCCAGCCGCCGGGAGGCGCAGACCAAGTGAGACCGATACGACAACCGCGCCGCCGCAACGCACGTGTCGCGGGCGCGCTGTGCGTGGTTGCGGCCGGTCTTGTCTGGTTTTGCGCGGGTTGCGGCGGCACGGTCGAGGCTCCCGCTCCGGATGGCGCCGGGGAGGACGCCCGCGGGACGCCGCCGCCCGAAACGGCCTCCATGCCCGAGCGCATCATCACGTTCGCGCCGCACATCACGGAGACCGTGTTCGCTCTCGGGAAAGGCGGGCAGGTTATCGCGGTGTCGGATTTCTGCGATTACCCGCCCGGCGTCGAACACCTCGAGCGCGTGGGGGGGTGGCACAATCCGGACCTCGAAAAGGTCACCCGGCTCAACCCGGAGCTGATCATTGTCCAGGGCGAACACGAACGCGTGACCGAACTCGCCGAAAAACGCGGGTTCGAACTGCTCCGCGTCAACATGGACAGCCTCGATACCATCCGCGAGGGCATCCAGATCATCGGCGACCGCCTGGGATGTCGCCGGGAGGCGGAAACGCTGGCGCGCGCGTTCGACGCGGACCTGGCGCTGGTCCGGGAACGCGTGGCGTCGCGTCCGCGCATGCCCGTGCTCATTCTCACGGGACGCCAGTTGCACGACATGGCCGATTTCCATACGGTCGGCGGGACGTCGTTCGTATCGGAACTCGTCGCCGCGGCCGGTGGCGATAATCTCTACCGGGACGCGGACCAGCCGTACATCGAAGCGTCAAAAGAAACGGTCGTCATGCGCGCTCCCGAAGCCATCATCGAGTTCCACGCGGGAGAGACGATTCCGGACGCCGTCCAGGCGCAGTACCTCGCGGACTGGCAGCAGTTGTCTTCGCTTCCGGCCGTGCGGAACCACCGGATCTATCTCGTGACGGAGTCGCATGCGCTGCGTCCCGGGCCGCGCGCGCCCGAAATCGCGGCAAAACTCGCCTCGCTGTTGTATCCTGACCTCGAACATGGGTTGAGGGACCATGGGCAGACGCCTTGAATCACAGTCCGTATCGTTTGCGTATGTGCCTGAGTCGCCGGTGCTGGCCGACGCCGATGTGGGCGTGAACGGCGGCGAGGTCATGGGCGTTATCGGGCCGAATGGCTCGGGGAAAAGCACCCTCCTGCGGGTGCTCTGCGGGTTTCTGCGTCCTGCCAGAGGCGACGTGCTGCTGGATGGCCAGCCGCTGTGCGCGATCAGCAACCGGGAACGCGCCCGGATACTGGCGTTTCTTCCCCAGACCGTCACTCCCGCCTTTGCATTGACCGCGTTCGAGGTGGTGCTTCTGGGACGGTATCCGCGGCTGGGCCCGCTGGGGGCGGCGTCCGCCCGCGACCGGGAGGTCGCGCTGCGCTGCATGCGGGAAACCGGGACGGACGGCCTGCGCCACCGCGATTTCGGCACCTTGTCCGGGGGAGAACGGCAACGGGTGCTTCTGGCGAGCATTCTCGCCCAGGAGCCGGATCTGCTGCTGCTCGACGAACCCACCGCGGCCCTCGATATCAACCACCAGGCCGGGATCTTCGCGCTGCTCCGCGGGCTGGCCCGGAACGGATACGGTGTCGCGGTGGTGACCCACGACCTGAACGTCGCGGGGCAATTCTGCGACCGGCTTGTGCTGATGTCCGCGCGGGCCCGCATTGTCGCGCAAGGGACGCCGCGGCAGGTCCTGACGCGCGACCTGTTGACCGAGGCCTACGAATCGCCCATCGTCGTTACGGAACATCCCATCACGGGCACGCCGCTGGTGTGGCCGGAACCCGCGTCCGCCGGGGGAGCGAGGCCATGAGGCGGCGTCACGGCGGTCTCATGGCGGCTGGGCTGACGGCGGTTTCGCTGGCCGCCGTACTGGCCAGCATCGGTGTTGGGAGCGAATCGATCAGTTTTGCCGCCGCCTGGCGCGACTGGTGCGCGGGCCGCCCTCTTGCCGACGCGCCGGAATTGGCGATTCTGCTCCAGCACCGGCTTCCGCGCACCCTGGCCGCGCTGTTCGCGGGGGGCGGTCTGGCGCTGGCCGGGTGCGTGTTTCAGGCCCTTCTGCGCAATCCGCTGGCGACGCCCTACACGCTCGGCGTGGCCAGTGCGGGGGCTTTTGGCGCCTACACCGCGACCGTGGTCATGCGCTCCGCCGGACTCGCCCTCGCCCTCTGGGGCTTTTCGGCCGTGCAGGTTTTTGCGTTTGTGTTCGCGCTGCTGGACGTGTCGTTGATCTATCTCATGGCGGTGCGGCGGCACCATGTCTCCTCGTCGGTGCTGTTGTTGGCGGGTATTACGCTGGGCATGCTTTCGAACGCGGGGATGATGCTCGTGCGGTTTCTGTCGGAGCCGGGCATGCTGGCTATGATGGAACGCTGGTTGATGGGCGGGGTGGACGTCATCGGCTACGAGCCGGTTGTCAGGCTGGCCGCGGGCGTGCTGCCCTGCAGCGCCGTTCTCTTGCTGCAGGCGGCGAAATTCGACCAACTAGGGTTCGGCGCCGAGGTTGCCCAGGGCCGCGGGGTGAACGTGCGCCGTCTTCAGACCACCACGTTTCTCCTGGGCTCGTTTCTCACCGCCGTGATCGTGTCGGAGGTGGGTCCCATCGGGTTCGTGGGCCTGATCGTGCCCCATGCGGTGCGCAGCCTGACGGGGTCGCGCCACCGCCTGCTGCTGCCGCTGTCGTTTGTGGCGGGCGGCGCTTTCCTGTGTTTGTGCGATATCTTTGCCCGCATCATGCTTCCCGGCGAAACGCCCATCGGCATCATCACGGCGTTCATCGGCGGGCCGTTCTTCCTCTATCTGCTTTTGCGGCGGCGTTTCGGCGACTGGGAGACCTGAGGCGGCGCAACGCGGTCCGAGACCATCTCGCGTGCGGCCCGAACGTGGCGGCAGAGCAGCGCTTCCGGGATTTCTTTGACAAACCGGCTCGTGGTGCAGAGGCGCTCGCGTCCCCGGCGGTTGCGCGCGCAGGCCTCAAACAGCGTGACATGGCGTTTGCCGCGGGTCAACGCCACGTAGAACAGCCGCCGTTCCTCCTCGAGGGCGTCGCCCTGGAGACACTTCTCGTGCGGCAGCAGCCCCTCTTCGATGCCCGCGATGAATACAAACGGGAACTCCAGGCCTTTGGCGCTGTGGATGGTCATGAGGGTCACGCCGGAGCGTTTCTGGTTCGCGTTCCCGCGCTGGTCGTCGTTTTTGTTCAGGGCGCTTTCATCGAGAAAGGCGCTCAGCGTGGGGGGCCCTTCGCACTGCTGCTCGTACTGGGCCACCGCGTCGATGACGGCTTCCACGTTCGACCACTTTTGCTCGAGTTGCAGGTCGCTCTTGCTCGTGCGCACGAGTTCCGCGCGGTAGCCGATGCGATCCACCAGTTCCTGCACCAGCTGAGACAGGGGCGCCCCGCCCTGGCGGAACCGTTCTCCGAACCCGCGCAACAATCCAAGAAGCTCGCGAATCCCGGCTTCGGACCGCCCCTGGATCGCGCCCCGCCGCATGGCTTCCGACAAGCCCTTGGCGAACGGGATGTTCTCGGCAAGGCAGAGGGCGTGCACCTGGTGCAGGGTGGCGTCGCCGATGCCGCGCCGGGGCATGTTCGCGATCCGGAGGAAGGCCACCTCGTCGCGCGGATTCACCACGGCGCGCAGGTAGGCAATGATGTCCTTGACCTCCGTCCGCTCGAAGAAGTCCTGTCCGCCCACGACGACATAGGGTATCTTGGCCTGGCGCATGGCGATCTCGATGGGCCGCGACTGGAGGTTCGAGCGATACAGCACCGCGAAATCGGTGTATTTGGCGCGGGTTCGTTCCCGGATATGCTGGATCCAGGCCACGACCATCTTCGCCTCGTGTTCTTCGTCGCCCGTGACGAACCAGTCGAGGGGGCGGCCCGCTCCAAGCTCGCTCCAGAGTTTTTTCTCGCGGCGCGCCCGGTTGTTGGCGATGACCGCGTTGGCCGAGGACAGGATGGTCTGGGTGGACCGGTAATTCTGTTCGAGTTTGACGATTTTTGCCTCCGGATAGTCCGTCTCGAAACTGAGAATATTGCGGATGTCGGCCCCGCGCCACCCGTAGATGGACTGGTCGTCATCGCCCACCACGCAGATGTTGCGATGGGCCGCTGCCAGGAGCCGGAGCAGTTCGTACTGAAGATGGTTCGTGTCCTGGTATTCGTCGACCATCACGTAGCGCAGCCGTTTCTGGTACCGCGCCAGAATCCGGGGATGCTCGCGCCACAGGCGCAGGGTCAGCAGCAGCAGATCGTCGAAGTCCAGGGTGTTGGCGGCCCGCAACGCGGACTGGTATTTTTCGAACACCGCCGGGAGCCATTTGGCGTATTTCCTGGCCGTCTCGGTATCGCCGTCCGGCTGGTCTTCCGGCACCTCAAACAAGCCGTTGTTCTTCACCAGTCCGATTTGTTCGACAAAGCTGTCCGGATCAAACGTTTCCTTCACGTCGTCGAGATCCTCGAGCAGACGCCGCACCACGGTACGGACATCTCCCTCCGACGAGATGGTGAAGTCCTGCCGGTAGCCGAGGTGCGCGATCTCGGCCCGCAGCACGCGCAGGCAGAACGAATGGAACGTCGAAATGACCAATTCCCGCCCGGCCCGCGCACCGACGAGCGCCGCCACCCGTTCCCGCATCTCGCCCGCGGCCTTGTTGGTAAAGGTTACCGCGAGGATTTCACCGGGCTGGGCGATGCCCTGCGCGAGAATGTACGCAATACGCTGCGTGATCACGCGGGTCTTGCCGCTGCCCGCCCCCGCGAGTATCAGCAACGGTCCTTCCGTGTGCGCAACCGCCTCCCGTTGTGCCGGATTCAGTCCGGCCAGGAATGCATTCATGAATCCCCTCGACTGTGCATGAGCGTATTGTTCAGGAAGTTTTCCACGGGCAGGAGAATAGGGTAGTGTACCAATCGTCGGTCTTGAAGTCCATGCCTTCGGCAAGATCAGCAAATGGCTTGACAGCGCCCCGTTCCGCCGGATCACTTGCGAAGGCCGAATCGAAAAGGGTAGGCTAACGCTTCAGAAAATCCTCGAGGGAGTTGTGCCGATGAGCGAGTATGTCTTGGAGATGCGGGATATTGTGAAACGCTATCCGGGCGTGTTGGCGGTCGACCATGGCCAGTTGACCCTGCGGCCCGGCGAGGTGCACTGTCTCGTGGGGGAGAATGGGGCGGGCAAATCCACCCTCATGAAGGTCCTGGCGGGGGCCATCCCGATGGATTCGGGCGAGATCCGGCTGTCGGGAGAACCGGTCAGCGTCACTTCGCCGCACCATGCCCAGCAGCTCGGCATCAGCATGATCTACCAGGAGTTCAACCTGAGCCCCTTCCTCAGCGTCGCCGAGAACATTTTTCTGGGCCGGGAGCCGCGCCTGGGCAAAACCCCGTTCATCAACTGGTCCACGATGTATCGCGATGCCCGCGAGATTCTCGGGCGCGTGCGCACCGACCTGGACGTGCGCAAACCCGTCAACGAGTGCAGCGTGGCCCAGCAGCAGATCGTCGAGATCGCCAAGGCCCTGTCGTTCAGTTCGAAGGTTATCGTGATGGACGAGCCGTCGGCCACCCTGACCGACCACGAGCTCAAGGCGCTGTTCGACCTCATCCGCGGCCTCAAGAAGGACGGGATCGGCATGATCTACATCTCGCACCGGCTCGAGGAAATCTTCGAGATCGGCGACCGGGTGACCGTCATGCGCGACGGCCAGTACATCGGCACCAAAGAGGTCTCCGAGGTGCACCGGGAAGACCTCATTCACATGATGGTCGGCCGTGAATTGAAAGACGAGTATCCCAAAGAGCGTTTCGCCCGGGGTGAGGAAGTGCTGCGCGTCGAGGGTCTCGGTATCGATGGCGCGTTTCAGGATGTCAGCTTCAGCCTTCACAAAGGCGAGATCATGGGGCTGACGGGGCTGGTGGGCGCCGGCCGCACCGAGGTCGCGCGGGCCATTTTCGGCGCCGACAAGCTTCACGCGGGCCAGATATTCCTGGATGGCCGGCCCATCACCGTCACCTCACCCCAGGACGCTATCCGCCAGGGCATCGGGCTGCTGACCGAGGACCGCAAAACGCAGGGTCTCGTTCTGGGCATGTCGGTTCGCGAGAACACCACCCTCGCCAACCTGAAAGACCTGGTCCGGTTTCTGTTCGTGGATCGCGGGCGCGAGCGGGAAGTGACGCTGAAGTACGTCGACGACCTGCGCATCAAGACGCCCACCATCGAGCAGACCGCCCAGAACCTCAGTGGCGGCAACCAGCAGAAAGTCGTGCTGGCCAAATGGCTGTTTACCGGGTGCCGGGTGCTCATCTTCGACGAACCCACCCGCGGCATCGACGTCGGGGCCAAGGTCGAAATCTACAAGCTGATGAACGAACTGGTCCGCAACGGCGTTTGCATCCTCATGATCTCGAGCGAACTGCCCGAAGTGCTGGGCATGTGCGACCGCATCCTCGTCATGCACGAGGGTCGGCTGGCCGGGGAACTGCCGCGGGCGGACGCCGATCAGGAACGCCTCATGCGCCTCGCAACGGGGGAAACGCTCGCCGCGGTCTAGCGGTTCGCGGCGCGTCTTTCAGGCGCGTAAATACCGGCGCCACGCGGACGGTTATCCCACTGTGATCAGCGACGGGTCGTACTCGTCCGGTTTCTCGTAACCGAGCAGGTTCAGCAGCGTCGCCGCTACGTTGCTCAGCCCCGCATGTTCCACGCCGCTCAGGCTGAGCACGTTGGCTCCCGAGAAATCCTTGACCACGAACGGCACCGGATTCAGCGTGTGCGCCACCATGGCCTCCCGTTTGCCCTTCTTCTCGGTCCACATGCAGTCGGCGTTTCCGTGATCGGCGGTGGCGATCAGGATGCCCCTGGCCGCGCGCACCGCCGGAAGGATGCGGCGCAGGCCCAGGTCAACCGCCTCCACGGCGATTCGCACCGCGATGGGAATGCCGGTGTGGCCCACCATGTCGCCGTTGGCGAAATTGAGCCGGACGAATTTCCGATCCCCCTGCCGGATCTGGGCGAGGACCGCATCGGTGATTTCGGCCGCTTTCATCCAGGGCCGCTGGTCAAAGGTGACCTTGTCGGATGGGATTTCCACATATTTCTCGAGGGTTTCGTCGAGGTATCCGGAGTTGTTGCCGTTCCAGAAATAGGTCACGTGCCCGAATTTCTGGGTTTCGGAAATGGCGTAGGAGGTGACGCCCGCCGCGCAGAGATACTGTCCGATGGTCCGGTCGATGGCGGGCGGCTCCACGAGAAAGTTCCGCGGGATGTGGGCGTCGCCGTCGTATTCCATCATGCCCGCGTAGAACACGTCCGGCACGCGTTTGCGGTCAAATCCGCTGAAATCGTCCTGTTCGAAGGCCATGGAAATCTCGATGGCCCGGTCGCCCCGGAAATTGAAAAACACCACGGCGTCGCCGTCTTCGATGGTTCCGACGGGTTTGCCGTTCTCGGCGATGACGAAGCTCTCGAGGTACTGGTCAGTGATGCCGGGGTCTTCCGCGTAATACGTCTTGATGGCCTCGCTCGCCGAGGCGAACGGCCGCCCCTCGCCGAGGACATGGGCTTTCCAGCCGCGTTCTACGACCGTCCAGTCGGCGAAATAGCGGTCCATGGTGGTGATCATGCGCCCGCCGCCGGAAGCGATGCGGTACTCCTTGCCGCCCTCGCTCAAGGCGGCCAGCCGGGCCTCGAGGGGTTCGATGTACTTCAGCGCGCTCTTTTCGCCCACATCCCGGCCGTCCATCAGCGGATGCACCCGCACCCGCGGCATGCCGTCCCGGGCACACCGGTCCAGCAGGGCGTACAACTGCTCGATGTGGCTGTGCACGTTGCCGTCAGACAGCAACCCGATAAAATGGACGGCGCCGCCGCTGGCGGCCCGTTCCTTGAGGGCGTTCCAGGCCGCGCCTTCAAAGATCTTCCCCGACCGGATGGCCTCGTTGACCAGCCGCGCGCCCTGTGAAAACACGCGGCCCGCACCCAGGGCGTTGTGACCGACCTCGGAGTTGCCCATGTCCTCGTCGGTGGGAAGCCCGACCGCCGTGCCGTGGGCTTTCAACTGCACGTAGAGAGGTTCCTGGAGCAACTCGTCCAGAACAGGCGTATACGCCATATGCACGCCATCGGACTCGTCGCGCTTGCCAATGCCCACGCCGTCCATGATGACCAGGACCACCGGCCCCGGAAACGGGGTGTATTTCGCCAGTTTTTTCAGACTGAGCTTGCTCATGAATCTTCCTTATCGTGATGGTTGCGCCCGGAATGCGCCAGTGTACCGGGCGCGAAGGATCCGATCAAATCAGACGCCGGAAAGCACGGGTTGCGCGAACCATCAGGCGCCCGCCGCCGCGCCGGAGGTACCCAGCCTGGCCCCTGCCCCCGGAGTATTTCCGCCCGGTCAGTCTTTGAATGCCGTCAGGGCCTGTTTCAACGCGGCAAGCATCTCGGCGCGGTACTCGTCCGGCTTATCCACATGAAACACCTTCATGGGACGTCCTATGCCCGCAGAAACCAGGGTGGTGCGCCCCGACGGTTCGACGAGCACTTCCGCTCCGGGGAAGGAAAACGTCTGGCAGGCACGGCCCGCGGCATGCAGAAACGCCCCCGTACACCACATGTTCCGTTCCTGGCTCCAAATCTCCTGGCGAAGGGCTTCAGGGACCGGCTCGGACAAGGCCTGTATGGGGTCGCGCTGCGCCGGGTCGGTCTTGGTCAGGGCATAAATGACGAAGCGCTGGATCTCCGGGGACGTCTCTTCCAGCGCCTCTTTGTGGGTGAAGCGCCAGTAGGATTCATAGCCGTCCGGGCCAAAACACGGCACGAGGTAGAGCGGAAGACCGCTGTTCAGCACGCGAACATAGGAGTGCGGATCGAGGTCGACGTTGTATTCACGGTCGCCGCCCGCATGGCCGGCGTTGACGTAGAGCCGGGCAATCTTCTCGCGGCACAGACGTTCGTCGCGGTTCATGGCCGCCGCAATGTCGCGAAGGCTGCCTGTCGCGAATACCACCACAGGCTGCGGACTCTCTTTCAGGACGCGCAAGATCAACTCGACCCCGCGCTGAGTCTCTTCGGGCTGGTTACGGCCCGTGTCACCCGGCGAGGCCAGGCATTCGAGCAGTCCCGTAGCGAACGGCACGTCTTTCCCGGTCAGGTGCATCATCTGCCGCAGCGGCACGACCCCCGGACGGTCCTTGCCGATCGGCCCGAGATCGAAGACCACGCCGCGGATATCAAATTCCGGCATCCCGAAAAGGGTCGCGATGTCGAAATGGTCGTCGGGATCGGCATGGGGATGCAGGAGGTCCGTCGTGTAGAGAATCGGCACCGCAGCATCGGCCCCGGCTGCGCCGGCAAGCAAACCCACGGCGGCAAGAAGGCATACACTTCGCATGGGCACTCTCCTCGTTTGTTCGAGCAAGACTATGCCCGATCGGATAGAGACTGTTAAAGATCCGCGGGAAGGCGTTAACCGTGAGCCGTGCGGTTCGGGCGATGCTGGTCAGAACCAGGAAGAAAATTGCCGTGCGGGCGCGCGGCGCTTGGAGCATGTCCCCGTTCGGGCAGGCCCGAAGGGGCGGCCGAGGATAGCCCCGAGGCGGAGGGGTTCCACCGGAAAGCGCATGGCGCGGTGGTGTATGATTCTGTCTGAGGAAGCACGAACCGTTCGCGCACAGGGATGCCGCAGGACGACCGCGAACGCGGCGCCCCGGAGGTCCGGATCGTGCGTTTTGAACACACTCAACAGGAGATAGCGCATCCATGATCCTCGGTATCGGGACGGATCTGGTGGACGTGGCCGAGATGGCGCGCCGTATCGAGCGCGGCCGGCTGTTGCGGGTCTTCAGTGAGGGGGAACGGGCCTATGCCGACAGTAAACCGAAACGCCGCATGCAGACCCTCGCCGCGCGTTGGGCCGCGAAGGAGGCTTTCGCCAAGGCCCTCGGAACCGGCATCCGCGCCGAGTGGAACCTGGAGGAAATCGAAGTGGTCAACGGCGACGGTGGACAGCCCGAGCTGCGGCTGGGCCCCTCCGTGCGTGGCGCACTGCCTGAAGGCGCGCGCGTGCACGTGTCGCTCTCTCATACCAAGACGTGCGCCGTTGCCGTGGTGATCATCGAGATTGGCTAGACCGGTTTCGGCCGGTCAGGCCCGGGCTTTCCCGGAAGGCTGCCCCGCCTGAACACCGGCCACCGTGACCGGGCCGCGCTCTTTCACGGAGCGGCAGATCGCGTCGATCACGGCCATGTTGGCAATGGCGTCCTCGGCGGGCCAGCGCGTGGGCCGGTGGGTGAGGCAGGCATTGACAAAATCCTCGACCTCGAGCTGATAGGTGTTCGCGCCTGCCACGTATTCACGTTTTTCCTCGTCGCCGTGCCGGAGGATGATCTCCGCCCGGACCTCGCCCGGGAACCATGGGCTGGGCAGGATGAGCGTGCCGCCGGTGCCTTCCAGGACCGCCCGCATGCGGGTGTGGGTCTCAAAGCTGCATTCGAAATAGGCCAGCAGGCTGTTGGGGAATTCGAGGCAGGCGATGGTCGTCTTGTCGACGGCGCCCTGGCGGACGAAGGCGGTGGCGCACGCGGGTTCACACCGGGCCATCATGCGCGAGAAATTCACGCAGTAGCAGCCCACATCCATCAGGGCGCCTCCGGCCAGCTCCGGTTTCATGCGGATGTTCTCCGGATCGTTCAGTGGAAAGGAGAAGGTGCTGCGAATGGTGACGAGCTCGCCGATCGCTCCCTGGTCGACCAGTTCCCGTACGCGATCGTAGACGGGATGGTAGCGGTACATGAAGGCCTCGGCGACGGGGAGCTGTTTCTTTCGTGCGGTCTTGACGATCTTGCGGGCCTCGTCCGCGTTGACCGCGAACGGTTTTTCGCACAAGACGGGCAACCCTGCGTCCAGCGCCTTGATGGTCCACTCCGCGTGCATGCTGTTGGGCAAGGGGTTGTAGATGGCGTCAACTTCGCCCGAGCTCAGCAATTCTTCGTACGAGCCGAAGGCCCGGGGAATGCCGTGTTCTTTGGCCCATTCGATCGCGCGGGATTTTTCCCGGCTCGCAACGGCCTGCATGCAACACGCGTTGCTCAGTCCAATGCCCTTGATCACGCTTTTGCCGATTCGGGCGGTGCTCAGAATGCCCCAGCGCAGGTTTGACATGACCCAACTCCCGCAGACCGTCGCCTGCCTCGGGCGCAGAAGCGGACGGGCTCATGAACCACCGGCAGTATAGTGCACGAACCGGGGCGGGACCGGTCTCGGGGTCCCGCCCCCGGAATACCGCTATTGGGCGATGTAGGCCTCTTTGATGTAGTCCATCTCGGGGAAATTGGGCTGCAGATAGGCGTTGCCCTGCTCCTGGATCATCATCTGGTTGGGCTTCTCGCCGTATTTGGCGGAGATGCTCTCGACGACGTTCATGCCGTCGATCACCTCACCGAACGCCGAGAACCCCTGGGGATCGAGTCCGGCGCTGTTGTCATTCAGGTTGATGAAGAGCTGCGTGGAACGCGAGTTTGGCATCGACGACTTGGCGAACGTGAGGGTACCCCTCCGGTTGCCCTGCTTGACCGCCTCGTCCTGGATGGTGGCATCGCGCCACTGGCCCATGAGCGCGGGGTCGCCGTTGATTCCGAACTGCACCACGAACCCCGGCAGGACGCGGAAGAACCGGGCTTCATTGAAAAAGCCCTGGACCACGAGGTTGTAGAACCGGTCCACGCCAATGGGCGCCCAGTCTCGATGGCATTCCACCACGAAATTGCCGTTGCTGCACACAAACTGGACCTTGAAGGTATCCGGGGCGGTCAGGGTCGCGTCCTTCGGCGCTTTGCCGCCGTTATAGCCCTCGGGGAGCGGAGCGCGTTCCAGCGGGGCCGTGCTCGCGGCGTTCTGTTCTTCTTTCATTTGTTCCCTTTCGGTTTGGTCCAGCTTGAGTTCGACTTCACGCGCGGCGAGCGCCCGTTCGGGGGTCATCCGGTTGGGCTGGCAGCCATTGATGGCCACAATGCAGGCGATACCGAGCGCTGCCACCACGCCAATTGAGAGCACCTTCTTCACGTTGTTGCCTCCCTGTCAGTTACTTCCCTGCCGCGGCCCCGGGCCTTCCGCACGCCAGACGGCTGCGGGCCCCGGGGCGCCGGTTGTATCATCAGTACACCAGGTCGCCGCCCGGAAACGAGCCCAGGACCTTCAGTTCCGTGCAGTAATGCGACAATTGCTGCAGCGCCGCTTTTACCGCGGGGTCTTCGCAATGGCCGACGAGGTCAATGAAGAAGACGTAATCCCACGCCTTGCGCCGCGAAGGCCGGGATTCAATGCGGGTCAGGTTGATTTTACCTTCCCGAAGCGGCGTCAGCAACTCGTACAGCGCCCCCGGCCGGTCCTTGATATAGCAGAGGATCGAGGTCTTGTCGTTCCCGGTCGGTTTGGCCAGTTGCCGCCCAATGACAAAGAAGCGGGTGAAATTCGCCGAAGCGTCTTCGATGCCGCGGACCAGGATGTTGAGGTTATAGGTTTCCGCGGCCAAATCGCTGGCGATGGCCGCGGCGCCGGGTTCGGCGGAGGCGATCCGCGCGGCCTCGGCCGTGCTCGACGTCTCCACCAGCTCCGCGTTGGGGAGGTTCGCCTTGAGCCAGTTGCGGCACTGGATAAACGGCTGCGATTTCGAATACACCTTCGTGACCTTGTCCAGGGGCGAATTGGACAGCAGGTTCTGGACGATGTGCAGCATGATCTCGTTGACGATTTTGACGTCCGACGTCAGGAACCGGTCGAGGGTGTCGCTGACGCCGCCGCCCATGGAGGTTTCGACGGGCACGACCCCGTAATCGACGCGGAACCGCTCAACCTCGGTGAAAATGTCGTCCACCGCCGCGACGGGATGGTAGGTGGCGTGCGTGCCGAAGATGCGCAGTGCGGCCTTGTGGCTGAAGGTATCGCGCGGCCCCAGGAAGGCCACGTCGACGGGTTTCTCAAGAGCGCGGACGGCGCTGATGATCTCGCGGTAGATGGCCTTGATCGCCGCCTCGGTGAGCGGACCCTGGTTTTCGCGCAGGAGCTTGTCGTACACGGCCCGTTCACGCTCGGGCACGTAGTACACGGCGTTGTTGGCCCGCTTGATGTCGCCGATCTCCAGGGCGCACCGGGCCCGTTCGTTGAGGCACCGGAGGATCTCCGTGTCCAGCGCGTCGATCCGTTTTCGCAGTTCGTCGAGGTTCACGGTTTTTTCCTTTCGAGAATCTCCAGCGGCGCGACGCTGACCATGAACTCGCGCGTGCGCCCGGTGTGAAACCGTATGCGCGCGCGCATTTTCGCTCCTGTGCCCTTAATGTACATCACCACGCCCGGGCCGAATTGGGCGTGCCGCACCTGGGTGCCCATCGTGAGCCGCGCCGGGTCGGCCGTCGGCGCGGCCGAGGGTTTCGGTTCGCCGCGTGTTGGCCCGGAACCCGCCGGCTCAACGCGTGCGAGCAGCGCTGCCGGGACCTCGTCCAGAAACCGCGAGGGCTCGCGCTGATACCGCGACCCGAACACGATCCGGGAACGTGCCAGCGACAACGTGAGCCGGTTCCGCGCGCGGGTCATCGCGACATAACAGAGCCGCCGCTCCTCCTCCACCTCGGTCTCCGACTCGAACGCGCTCGCGTGCGGCAGAAAGCCTTCCTCCAAACCTATCAAGTACACGTTGTCGAACTCAAGCCCCTTCGCGCTGTGGCAGGTCAGAAGCTTCACCGCCGGAGCGTTCGGGTCAAGTTGATCCACATCGCTCGCCAGGGCCAGCTCTTCGAGAAAGGTCTGCAGCCCGCTGCGTTTTTCCTCGTCGAACCGGACACAGGCCGCCACAAATTCATCGATGATTTCGAGTCCGGTACGGAAATCCCGCTCGTCGGCTCGCCTGACGTAATCCCGGTAGCCGATGTCCTTCAGGAGCAAATCCACCAGCTCGGCGAGGGGGGCGCTCTTTGCCTTTTCGGCGAGGCTGTCGACGACATGTACGAAGCGGCCCGCCCCTTCCCGCGCGCGAAGGGGGAGGGTCTGGTCATGTTCGATGTCGCGCAACACCGTGAACAGACGGCAGTCCCGCTCGGCGGCGTAGGCTTCGATGGTCTCGATGGTGTGCTCGCCGATCCCCCGGTTGGGCACGTTCAATACCCGCCGTACCGCCTGGTCGTCGTCGGGGTTCACCACCAGGCGAAGGTAGGCCAGGAGGTCCTTGACCTCTTTCCGTCCGAAGAACGACACCCCGCCGATGACCACGTAGGCCAGGCCTTTGCGCCGGAGGGCCTGCTCAATCAGCCGCGACTGGCCGTGGGTGCGAAACAGCACCGCGGTGTCACGCGGCGACAGGCCGGCCGTTGCGATGTCCTCGGCCACAAACCGGGCCTCGTCATCGGCATCCTCGGCCTCGTAGAGGCGCACGGGGCGGGTATCCTCGCGCGATGTGCGCAGCGTTTTGCCGAGGCGCTGGCTGTTGTTGGCCACCACGGCGTTGGCGACATTCAGGATGGTGCGCGTGCTGCGGTAATTCTCTTCCAGACGGTAGATCCGCGCACCGGGAAAATCGCTTTCAAAATCGAGGATGTTCCGGATGGTGGCTCCGCGCCACGCGTAGATGCTCTGATCCTCGTCGCCCACGACGAAGAGGTTGGCATGGTCGCGCACGAGTTCCCGCGCGATCACGTATTGCGCCCGGTTCGTGTCCTGGTATTCATCGACATGAACGTAAGCGAACCGGTTTCCGTACCGGGCGCGGACGTCGTCGTGGTCGTGAAACAATTGCGCCGTCAAAACAAGCAGATCATCGAAGTCCACGCCGTTGCTATGTGCGAGGGCGCGATGATACGCCTGCCACAACACCTGACAGGTCTCGTCCTCACGCGACGCCGTCTCCTCCCCGGGGGCCTTGAGATCCTGTTTTCGTACGCTGATCCACCGCAGGGCTTCCCGCGGAGACACGGGGGCATATTTGCCCGGCAGGTCCTTTACGAGGCGTTTCATGAGGGAGAGCTGGTCGCCGTCGTCAACCACGGTAAACTGCCGCGCTCGTCCCAGTTTTTCGCTCTCCCGGCGCAACACGTATAATCCGAACGAATGAAACGTGCCCAGCCATGCGCCCACCTGGCGCATCCCGAGCCGGTCGCTCAGCCGGGTGCGCATCTCTCCCGCGGCGCGGTTTGTGAACGTCATGGCCAGCAGATGGCGCGGATCCACGCCGCGCTCGTCCACAAGCCACGCCAGACGCTCGATGATCACGCGGGTCTTGCCGGAGCCAGCGCCCGCAAGCACCAGCGCGGGTCCGCCGGGATGGGTGACGGCGTTCTGTTGATCGGTATTAAGGGTTGCCATACTTCCTGTCATCGTATAATTCGCAGCTTGCTTAGTTCCGCTATATCCTTGATATATCGAGAGAACGGGCGTATTTGCCGGGATAATATTTGACGGTTCGCGCATACCATGTTATCATGAGATCGAGCAGTATGCTGTGCATTGTAACAGGGAGGTGCGACCCATGTACACGGGCAGAGGCTGGGGCTTCACGCTCATCGAACTCCTCGTCGTCATTGCCATTATCGGGATTCTTGCCGGCTTTCTGGCTGTGGGCTTGCCGCGGGCGCTTGAACTGGCCAAGATACGGGATGTCGAGACCGATTTCAATGGCATTCGCAACGCGCTGTCGGTATACAGCGCACAGCACGGAAGCTACCCGCCCGCATACGGGTACTATACCGGGTACAACAACGATGCGAATGCGCCGTTGTATTACCTGACGCCTTACATGGCCCGGATCGGCGAACTGACCAACGAAGACCTGTTTGACCGGTTCTCCACCACGGACGATGCCAACCAGAACGGTGTGGTGGACCGCCTTGAGTTTACGCCCGTGGGCATCGAGATTGGACCGGGCCGTTTCCAGTTCATCGACGATGCGACGGTGCCGTACAACGGCGGTCTGGCGCCGTCCAACCAGCCCGCCCCGTACATCTACCTTCCCGTCAACAAGCGCCAGGCCACCCAGTATGCCACCTGGTTCTGGAAGAAGTGGAAGGCGAGCGGCATGGTCAAGTACATGTACGGCATCGACGACGGCGCCGACAATCCCATCAGCGCGTACAACATGACTTTCCCGCCGACGCAATACGACGACTACGTGCTGATCAGTGTGGGACCGTGGGGACAGACCGGCGGCATCGCCGATAACGCGCCCCCCGCGGCCACTCCCGCTCTGCAGTACCATATGGACGTGATGCGCGCGTATTTCCTGGCCACCCGCGACGCCAACGAAAACAAGCAACGGGACTTTGATTTCCGCACCCGCAAGCTGGGCGAAGGAAAACGCGACGCCTACGCTCAGGACGGTCTCTATCATCTGCCGAACGAGTTCGCGGAGTGGCAGAGCACGGGGTTCACGGGTTCGGGCCTCGGCCCCATGATCGACACGCCCTGAACCGCGCGGTTCGTTTGAGCGAATAACACCGTAAGGTGCGGGCGGCGGTCTCTTCCGCCCAACAATTGCGCCTGGCCGCGTCACTCCGTCCCGCGATGAGCGATGCCGGCGTCCGTGCCTCCAAGCTGTTGCCGCACGATGTAGATGGGCCGGTGCTGTGCCTCGATGTAGATGCGGCCGATGTATTCACCCACAATGCCCACAAGCAGGCATTGCAGGCCGCCGAAAAACCAGATACTGGCCACGACAACGACGTTTACGGGTACGGGGGCGCCGAACAGCCTTCCGACCAGGATGCCCAGCACGGTCAAGGTCGCGAACGGCACGACCAGCAGCCCGATCGCGGTCGCGATGCGCAGCGGCGCCACCGAGAAGCTCGTCACGCTCGTCAGGGCGAGGGCGACCATCTGCCAGGTCCGGTACTTACTCTTGCCCGCCTGCCTGGGCGGGCGCTCGAAGGGCACGGTGGTCTGCCGGAATCCCGTCCACGCCACCAGCGCGCGCACAAAGCGGTTGCGTTCCGGACAGCTCCGGAACGCCTCCACGGCGGCGCGGTTCATCAAGCGGAAGTTCCCCGTATCGGCGGGAAGGTTCCATCCGACGAGGACCGTCATGATGCGGTAAAATAGGTATGCGGACGCGCGCTTGAAGGCGGATTCTTCATGACGTGCGGTGCGCTGGGCGCACACGATATCGTAACCTTCGCGCCATTTTTCGACCAGGGCCGGGACCAGCGAGGGGGGATCCTGGAGATCCGCATCCATGAGAATGACCGCGTCGCCCTCGGCGAGCTCGATGCCCGCGGTGGCGGCCGCCTCGTGCCCGAAATTCCGCGAGAGCAGGATTCCCCGAACACGCGAGTCCGCCCCGTGAAGCTGCTGGATCGTTTCGCCCGACCCGTCCGTGCTGCCGTCGTCGACGAAGAGGATCTCCCACGGGAGCGCGGTCGCGTCGAGGGCCGTGCGGAGCTGTTCGTACAGCTCCGGCAGGTTCTCTCGCTCATTAAACACCGGGCAGACCACGGACACGGTCGGCCGACTTGTTTCTGCCTGCATGGCCCCCTCTTGGCTCTGGTTCCGCCGTCCTGCCCGGTCTAGATCTGGCCGGTCCCGCGTGCCTTCAGTTCGGCCACGATCCGGCGGACGTCCTGCGCCCGGTCCTTGGGCGCGACCAGCACGCCGTCGGACGTGACCACCACGATCATGTCCGTGCAGCCGATGACGCCCACCGCCACCGTTTCGCCGCCCGGCTCGTTGTAGACGATACAATCTTCGCAATCGGCCAGCACGGGGCCGCCCACGCTCACGTTGCCCTGCGCGTCGTGCGCCAGGGTCCGGTCGAGGGCGGGCCACGCGCCGATGTCGTCCCACGGAAAATCGGCACGCGCCATCACGACCCGCCGCGCGTGCTCCATGAGCGCGTAATCGATCGAAATGTCTTCCAGCTCCTCGAAGATCTGGTGGACGCCGAGATCGTCGCCGGCGTTCATCGCCTCGGTCATGCGGCGAACCGCGTCCGACAGCGCCGGACGGACCCGGTCCAGCTCATCGAGAAAATCCGAGATGCGCCAGCAGAACATGCCGCTGTTCCAGAAGTAGCGGCCCGAGGCGACAAAGTCTTCCGCGACCTCGCGGTTGGGTTTTTCGTGGAAGGCGCTCACCGGATAGATGGCGATTTCCCCTGCCGTCAATGGCGCGGCTCCGGGCGCGATCTGAATATAGCCGTAGCCCGTCTCGGGCCGGGTCGGCACTACGCCGAGCGTTGCCAGGACGCCTTCCCGTTCCACGACGTCCAGGGCGGCCGCGACGGTTTCCTGGAAGCGTTTCGGATGCCCGATGTCGTGGTCCGCCGTGGTGATGGCCATGGTGATATTCTCGGGGGCCTTGTTGTAACGCGACAGCATGCAGGCGGCCGCGTAGGCCAGCGCGCCGGAGGTATTGCGTTTGCACGGTTCCGCGATGACGTTTTCCCGCGGCACGCCCGTGTCGGCGTTGCGGATCGGCTCCACCAGATGGCGCCCCGTCACCACGTAGACATCCTCCGGTGCGACCACGGGCGCGATGCGCGAAACGGCTTCCGCGAGAAGGGGCTGAGTGGGCGAGGTCAGACAGAGCAGTTGTTTCGGCCGCAGTCTCCGGGACAACGGCCAGAACCGCTCGCCGCTTCCTCCGGCCATGATTACGGCGACTCGGACAGACTTGGCGGTACCCATCATGTCCTCCTTGGTTATCGCGACCATCTTACGCAAACCCGGAGCGGGCGGCAAGATGACCCGGCGCGGCCGTGAATAAATCCCGCGCCCGGGCGTTATCTTATGTGGGAGTGAGTCCCCGTCAAATTCTGCAACGTGGCCTCCCGAAAGACCTTGCACCGTGCGGGATTGTACGCGGTGTGATCGTGTGTTATGATTAGGTTGTGCGAGTGCGGGTTGCGGTGCGCGTCAAGTGTAACATAAGGATGTGCAGTCAGTTATGAATGGTTTTCTCAAGCAGGCCTCGCTATGGATCGTGCTGATCATTATTGTGGTGCTTGCCTTGACTCAGCTCTCGAAGACCCAGAAGCCCGGCGAAAAGCTGGGGCGTCTCGATTTCGTCGAGCAGATTGAAAAGAGCAACGTCGAGGCCGTGGTGGTGAAAGACCTCGGCGACAGCCTGTATGAAGTCCGGGCAAAGCTCAAGCAAGCCTACAAGAATTCCGATACCATCGTGTTTCAATGGAAGGATTTTCTGGCCGAGTGGGATGCGAAGCTGACCGAGCAGGGGATTGTCCCCCTGATGGAGCGGGACAACAACCTCTGGCTGGGGATGCTGGTCAACGTGGTCCCGTTCATCCTGATTGTGGGCTTGTTCTGGTTTTTCATGTTTCGCCAGATGCAGGGCGGCAGCAACAAAGCGCTGTCGTTCGGCAAGAGCCGGGCGCGTCTCATGAACCACAGCGACAAGGTGGTGACCTTTGACGACGTGGCCGGGGTGGATGAGGCGAAGGAGGAGCTTCAGGAGATCATCGCGTTCCTGAAGGATCCCAAGAAGTTTTCGCGCCTTGGCGGCCGGATCCCCAAAGGCGTGCTGCTCGTGGGCCCCCCCGGAGCGGGCAAGACCCTGCTGGCGCGCGCCGTGGCCGGTGAGGCCCATGTGCCGTTTTTCAGTATCAGCGGCTCGGATTTCGTCGAGATGTTCGTGGGCGTAGGCGCGAGCCGCGTCCGCGACCTGTTCCAGCAGGGGCAGAAGCACGCGCCGTGCATCATCTTTATCGACGAGATCGACGCGGTCGGGCGCCAGCGCGGCGCGGGGCTGGGCGGCGGCCACGATGAACGCGAGCAGACGTTGAACCAGTTGCTGGTCGAGATGGACGGGTTCAACACCAGCGAAGGCGTCATCCTGATGGCCGCAACAAACCGGCCCGACGTCCTGGATCGCGCCCTGTTGCGGCCCGGCCGGTTCGACCGGCAGGTAGTGGTGAGCAATCCCGACATCACGGGGCGGGAAGCCATTCTGCGCATTCACCTGCGCAACAACAACGTGCCGCTGGATGAGGAAGTCGATATCCGCACGTTTGCGCGCGGGACCCCGGGGTTTTCGGGGGCCGACCTGGCGAACCTCGTCAATGAAGCGGCCCTGCTTGCGGCGCGCCGCGACCACGACAGGGTGCAGGTCACCGATTTTGAAGACGCCAAAGACCGCGTGCTGATGGGTCCGGAACGCCGGAGCCTGGTCATTAGTTCGAAGGAGAAATGGTGCACGGCGGTCCACGAAGCGGGCCACGCCCTCGTGGGACGCCTTATCCCGCACGGCGATCCCATTCACAAGGTGACGATCATTCCGCGCGGCCAGGCCCTGGGCGTCACCAGCATGCTGCCCGAAGAGGATCGGCATTCGCTGTCGAAGTCGTATTGCCTGGCGCAGATTCGCTACATGATGGGCGGGCGCGCGGCGGAAGAAGTCGCGCTGGATGAGCTCACCAGCGGCGTGTCGAACGATCTCAAACGCGCCACGGAACTGGCCCACGCCATGGTGTGCCAGTGGGGCATGAGCGAGCTCGGGCCCATCTCGTTCGGATCCAATTCGGAGGTCTTTCTCGGGCGCGACCTGGTGCGCGAACGCGATTTCAGCGAGGAAACCGCGTCGGCGGTCGATAAGGCCATCCACGCGATCCTGGACGAAGCCTACTCGGAAGCCCGGGACCTCATGACGAAGCACAAGGATATCCTGCTGGCCATTTCCGAGGCGCTTGTCGAGCGCGAAACGCTGGAAGGCGACGAACTGGATAAGATCATCCGGAAACACGGCGGACAGGACCTGTTGCCCCGGAAAGACCGCGAGCCGCCGGCGGGGCCCCGTCCTTCCCGCGCCGTCGTGGCGGAGCAGCCGCGCGACGAAGAGGAGCCGGACAGCGGAGGCCTGCAGCCGGGTCCCGAGACGCCCGTGCCGCATCCCGCTTAGGCGGTTTTCGGAAGCCAAGCGGCCGGAATGCCGGATACAGCGGCGGAGTGGGGGAGCATGACCGAGAGGGCGACGGAGCGTCCGTTGGTGGACCGGCTGAGCCCCGGCACGGCCGTGATGGGCATCGTGAACGTGACGCCCGACTCGTTTTTCGACGGGGGGCGCTATGCCACGTTCGAGCGCGCCGCGGCGCATGCCCGCGAACTGGCCGAGGCGGGGGCGGACATCATCGATATTGGCGGCGAGTCTTCCCGGCCCGGCGCGGAACCGCTCACGCCGGCCGAAGAATTGCAACGTGTTTTGCCGGTAGTGCGTGCGGCGGCGTCGCTGCAGACGCCGGTGTCCATTGATACCTATCATGCATCGACCGCCGAGGCGTGCGTTGCCGCCGGGGCCGCGATGGTCAACGATATCACCGCGCTCCGGGGTGACCCCGAGATGGCCGGCCTGGTCGCGTCCAGCGGGGTGGACTGCGTGCTCATGCATATGCAGGGCGATCCGAAGACGATGCAGTCGAACCCGTCGTACACGGATGTGGTGGACGACATCCGGGCGTTTTTCGACGAGCGGATGGCGTATGCGGTAGCCCAGGGCATTTCCGAGCGGCGCATCTGGCTTGATCCCGGATTTGGATTCGGCAAGACGGTGGCGCATAATCTGGAACTGTTGAGACGCCTGGGAGAATTGGCTGCGTTGGGACGCCCCATCCTGGCCGGTACGTCCAACAAATCGATGATCGGCGCCGTGCTCAACGCCCCCGTCGACGACCGCGACGCCGGGACGGCCGCCACGGTAGCGGTCGCCATCGCGAACGGGGCCCGGGCGATTCGCGTGCATAACGTGCGCATGATGGCCCGCGTAGCGCGCGTGACCGACGCAATTTACGGGAAGTATCATCCATGAGCGAACGATTGTTCGGAACCGATGGCATCCGCGGCATCGCAAACCGCTACCCCATGTCCGCCGAGCTGGCGCTCAAAGTCGGCCGGGCGGTGGGCCACCTCTTCCAGCAGGAGGATCGGCAGCACACGATCCTGATCGGCAAGGATACGCGCCGGTCAGGGTACATGCTCGAAAACGCCCTGACCGCGGGCCTGTGTTCGATGGGCGTCCACGTTCTGCTGGTCGGCCCCCTTCCCACGCCCGGGGTATCGTATATCATGCGGAGCCTGCGCTGCGACGCCGGCATCATGATTTCTGCGTCCCACAACGCGTTCCAATACAACGGCATCAAGCTGTTCGGGCCCGACGGATACAAAGTCCCCGATTCCATGGAAGACGACATTACCCGGCTGATCCAGAACGGCGAGGTGGAGGACATTCGCCCCGTCGCCGAACGGATCGGTACGGCGCGCCGGATCGACGACGCCGTCGGCCGGTACATCGAGTTTGCCAAGTCGTGTTTCCCGAAAGGCATGCGCCTGGACGGCCTCAAAATCGTGTGCGATTGCGCCCAGGGCGCGTCGTACAAGGTCGGGCCGTCCACCTTTTCCGAACTGGGCGCGGAGGTCATCGCGCTGGGCGACCGCCCGAACGGCACCAACATCAACGACGGCTGCGGGTCGACCCACCCCGAGGACATGCGCGCCACGGTGATCCGGGAACGCGCCGACGTCGGGATCGCGTTCGACGGAGATGCGGACCGCATCGTCATGGCCGATGAAGAGGGCCGCCTCGTCGACGGCAACGGTCTTCTGGCCATTCTCGCCCGCGATATGCTCGAAACCAGGCGTCTCCCGAAAAACTGTCTCGCCACGACCATCATGGCCAACGGCGGGCTGCTGAAGGCCATCGAACCGCTCGGAGGCAAGGTGGTGTGGACGAAAGTGGGGGACCGCTATGTGGTCGAGGCCATGCGGGAACACGAACTGGCCCTGGGCGGCGAGTCGTCGGGCCACGTCGTCATGCTCGAATACAATACGACCGGCGATGCCCTGATCGCCGCGCTCCAGGTCCTTGCCACGATGGTCCGGCGCGAGGCGCCCCTGTCCGTGCTGGCGAGCGCGTACCAGCAGATGCCCGAGGTGCATGCTCACGTGCCGCACGACAATGGTGCGGAACCCTCCGAAGAAAAACTGGCCGAGCTCGTGCGCGAGGCGGAAGAAAAGCTGCAGGGGCGGGGCCGGGTCGTGATCCGGCCGTCGGGCACCGAGCCCATTATCCGGGTGATGGTACAGCACGAGGTCCGGCGGGAAGCCGAATCGCTGGCCCAGGAGCTGGCGAAACAGGTTGCCGCGCTGTAGGGCAGAGGGAGTCGCCATGATCGAGCTGGGAGTCAACATCGACCACGTGGCTACGTTGCGGGAAGCACGGAAAGGCGTGGAGCCCGACCTGATTACCGCCGCCAAATTGTGCGAACTGGCAGGCGCCCATCAGATCACCGTGCACCTCCGGCAGGACCGACGCCACATTCAGGACCGCGACGTGGACCTGCTGAAACAGGTGTTGCAGGCGCGCCTCAATCTGGAGATGGCCGCCGTCGACGAGATCATCGGCATTGCCCACCGTATCCGCCCGGAGACCGTCTGCCTCGTGCCCGAAAACCGCCAGGAGATCACCACCGAAGGTGGACTCGACGTGGCCGGGCAGGTGCGCCGCCTCACCGAGGTGACGGCCGGGTTCCAGGATGCCGGCATCCGGGTCAGCATGTTTATCGACCCCGACCCCGAACAGATCGACGCCAGCGCGGAAGCCGGCGCCGATTATGTCGAGCTGCATACCGGCGCGTATGCCAACGCGCGGGGGGAGGAAGTCTTCGCGGAACTAGACCGCATCGCGGAGGGAACCGAGCGCGCGCTCAACGCCGGGCTTGTCGTTCACGCGGGCCACGGCCTCACCATCCGGAACCTCCCTGCCGTTGCCGCAATCCCGGGCATCAGCGAAGTCAACATCGGCCATTCCATCGTCGCGCGGGCCGTGTTTATCGGGCTCGAAGACGCCGTCCACGAAATCCTCGACATCCTGAGCGCCTATCCGGAAGAGGCATAGGCCGGCCGCGGCGCGACAACGTGTCCCCGATCGGACCAGAAGGGCAGCCACGGGGGGCTGCCCCTACGGGGGGATCGCATGGGCGCTTGCGCAGGCGCGACAACGTATCCCGGTTCGAACACGGAGACTCTCGAGGCAGGCCTTGTGTTCAGGAGGCGAGCAATCGTGCGGCGGTTTCTCCGCGGAGGTTGAACTGCAACAGGGCCGCGATGCCGCTCCGCTGGAGGAGGTGGTGGCGCGTCTGGCCGATGGCCTGGCGTGCCCTGTCGGGGTCGCGGAGGCGCGACTCGGCCCGGGCGGCATTCTGGTCGTGAGTCTGACGGCGCTCGATGGCGGTTTCGAACTGCTGTTCCTGGGCGCGCAGGGCGGTCCGGGTTTCGGTGAGCCGCGCCGAGGCCGTGTCGAGCGCCCGGACGGCCAGCGCCGCGCGTTCGGGAGTGGAAAGGTTCAAATCATTGATGCCGAGCATTTCCGCAGTGGACTCGGGGATGTTCAGCCGTTCGCCGGCCGCGTTGCCCAAGGGGATGTCTTGCGCCCCGCCGTTGAGCAGCTTCCGCCCGTTGAAGACGGTCTGGCGCGCCGTCTCGTCGATGTGTTCGACGAACTGCCGGGCGGTTTCGTGAAGCGCGTAGCGCTGGTCTTCAGTCGGAACTTCGTCTGCAGCCTGCCCGGCCAGATCGCGAATGCGGGCGATGCTCTCCTGCTGCATCTGAAGACCGGCGGCGGCGGCTCGGGCGGCGTTGATGCCGAACTGGAGACCGGCGGCTTCGCGGCCGGCCTGAAGCACCTCCGTGCGGCGGCGTTCGGCGATGGCCAGCCGGGCAGCGCCGTCCGCGGCGTGCAGGAGGCGTTCTCCGGCGGCGGGGCGAGCGAGACCGTGTGACTGGCCGCGCGAGGCGCCCTCGAGGGGGCGCCGGGCATTCAGGGCCGCCTCGCTGGTATTGATTCGCGTTGCCACGGATTTCCCCCTCCCCCGGAGCGTAGTGCATCATCCCTGCACGGGCGTCAGTGTAGCACGGCGGCCGCAATGGAGGCCAGCGCGGGGTCGTACCTCTTCGATCTCGCGGCGGCCATGCCGAACGCGTCCGGCGATCACACGCGGGGCCCGGCGGCGTGCCGGGCCCCGGGAACGGGTCGTTACGCTTGCGGCGGCGCCGCCGTCAGCCGTTGAGCACCCAGCCCTCGCGGTAGGTGCGGCTGAGAAGGGCGTCGGCTTCGGCATTGTTGGTGACGCGTCCGTTGGCGCCGTCGTACTCGAGCTTCGCGCCGGCGCGGTAGGCCACGTGCCCCAGCAGAAGCTGCTCGATCATGGTGCCGGCGTAATCGAAGTTGCAGGTGGTCTTGAGATTGCCTTTGCAGGCGTTGGTCCACTCGTTCTGGAAATGGCCGAGCGGCGGGATGAGCGTCTCTCTGGTGCGCGGCTTGTAGTAGGTCATGTCGGCTTCGTCGACGCCCGGGATGATGATGCGGTTGGTGAAACTGGAGACCAGCACGCCCTTGCTGCCCTTGAACATCGCGCCATGGTCGACCTTGTTCAGATCGATGTAGTCGCCGGGCGCGTCGGGCATGGCGCCGCCCTGATGCCAGGTGACGCGGATGGGAGGCCGCCAGGCGTTGGCGGGATGTTCGAACGTGGCGGCGAGCCGTACCGGCGTCACTTCGGGATTGAACGGCTCGCCGGTGGCCTCGGCCGAGGTGGGCAAACCCGCGTCAATCGCGCACCAGACGATGTCCATGGTGTGGCTGCCCATATCGCCGACCTGTCCGCTGCCGAAATCCCAATACATGTTCCAGGAGAGGCAGTTGGCGCCCGGGCCGCCTTCGAAGTAGCCGGGGTTGTAGGGATGGAACGGCGACGGGCCGATCCAGAGGTCGTAGTGGAGGTTCCTGGGCGGCTCGCCCTGGGCGGGCAGGTAGCCCGGCTTGGGGATCTGCCGGTTGCCCCAGGCGTGTACTTCTTCGAGCTCGCCGATGGCTCCGTCGCGGATCAGTTCGCTCACCCGGTTGAAGTTTTCGTGGGCGTGACGCTGCATGCCGCACTGCGTGGCAATTTTGTCTTTGTTCTTGAGGTAGGTTTCGCGCACCAGCCGGGCTTCCGCGACGCTGTTGGCCAGCGGCTTTTCGCAGTAGACGTGCAGTCCGCGGTTCATGGCCCACGTCGCAACGAACGCGTGGGTATGGTCCGTGGTGCAGCAGATGATCGCGTCGAGGTCTTTCTGTTCGAGGCATTGGCGCCAGTCGACGTAGTGTTTGGCGTTGGGGAATCGCTCGGCCGCAATGGCGATATGGTCTTCGTTGACGTCGCACAGGGCGACGACGTTCTCGCTCGCAATCGGGTCGTAATGTGCCAGCGCGCGGCCGTACGCCCCGATCAGGGCAACGTTGAGCTTATTGCTCGGCGCGGCGGCCCCCACACGCGCCCCGGTGGGCAGGATGAGGAGTCCTGCACCGGCGGCCGCGGCGGTTTTCATAAATGCGCGTCTCGAGGTTGAACGGGCGGTTGCAGTGCGGTTCTTCATGGGTGATGCTCCCCCTCCGGGTTGTGCCTGAGGACCTGCGCGATCGGGCAGCCACAGTTGAAACGTCCTCTGGTGCGGTCTCGACGGCCTCCGCGCCCGGTCCATACCTCCACGGCGCGGGGGTAATTCGCATTCTAGGGCACGCGGCGACTTTCGTCAATTCCTGCAATCCTCCCCGGTCGCCGGAGAACGGGAATGAACGACTGTGCATTGCCGGGCATTGCGGGCTGGGTGCGCGTGCCCCATGTGCATCGCGCCCAACGCCAGCGCGAAAGAGTCTCAGACAGCATTAACGGGATGGACAGGATGAACCATTTGAGGACGAGCGCCGGCGGCGTATCTGGATCGGGCGCACATCCTCGCGGCGCCTTCGGCGCTTCGGAGGAGATCCCATTGGCCTCGGTCTCGGGATCGAAATCGGGATCGGGGCCGGGGTCGGAATCAGGACCCTGTCTCACCGGGCGGGACATTCCGCGTCACACATCATGTGGCTCGGTGCGCGAGGAGAAAGGAGTGGTGCAGGCATCCCGCCGCCCCTCATCGGCAGGCTGGAAACCTACACCACGCGAATCGGGCCCCTCCCGGTATCAACGCGTTCTGAAGCGCCGGAAGGCCATGGCGGCGAGCCCTCCGGCCAGGAGGACCGCGGTGGCGGGTTCGGGAACGACACCGGACTGGTCATCCCCGCCCGGTTCATCGGCGGCGGGCAGCGACCATTCCTGGAAGCCTCCGCTGTTCGGGAGGGTCTCACCGAAGCGGGAATAGAGGTACACATAGCTCCCGGCGCCGCCCAGAAACAGGCTGTCGGGGATGTGCGCGAACATGTCGCCGCTGCCGTGGCCGGAGTTCAGACTGACATCCAGCAGGATCCGGTTGTCCAGGCCCGGTGTGTCGAGCCGGTACACCAGGTTTGCCACAGCCAGGTCGAGGATCCCATTCGTGAAGGAGGTCACGCTCTGGTTGGGTACGGCCGACAGAAAGATCTGAATCTCGTCGAGGGACAGAAATGGCGTATTGACGTTTCCGTTGACGTCGAGTTGGAATCGCCGGAACAGTTCGCCATTCAGGTCGACCAGCGGCACGTCCGGCAGCAGGATCGCGCGGTTGAACGGGTCGGCCGCGCCGTTGTCCAGTACATTGTTGGCCGTGGTGTTGTACGCCTGGATGACCGCATTGACCCCGAAGACCTGAACGAACGAGTCCACGTTTCCCGTGCCCGTTGCCAGGGGGTCGATCTGCTGGAAAACAGCGCCATTGAGGGTGCCCTGGGCCCCTGCCGTGGTCAGGTCTATCGTGTCGGCCGAAGCCGCTGCTGCGACCATCAGCACACTTGCGAACACAGTCTTCATGAGATTCTTTGACATTGCCTCTACCTTCCCTTAAACGCAGCCTGCGCCCCATTTGGCAAGGTAAACACGTTCCCGGCGCCTGCTATTCCGGGCGGGAACATGAAAATTGCGCCGTCTGTCCACAGTGAAAATGGCGAACCCGGAGGGAACGGGTTCCGGCCCGTGGGGATAGAATCACTGTTTAGTGCAATGGTGCGGAATACGGAGGAGTCATGCTGTCTGACCGGAAATTCCCCAAGCGGCGCCTGCTCGGATGTGGTGTGGTGTTGCTCTCGGCTGGATGCGTCTGGTTTGCCGTCCATACGGCGGTGCTCCTCTGGCGGGGATTCGCCGATGACGCCCGGAACGCGGACGCGATGGTCGTGCTGGGCAACAAGGTCGAGCGGGACGGCGCCCCTTCGCCAAGACTCCAGCGGCGGCTGGACTGCGCGGTGCGGCTGTACCGGGAGGGGCTGGCGCCGGTCGTCATCGTGAGCGGCGGGCTGGGCAGGGAAGGGCATCCCGAAGCCGAGGTCATGCGCGAGACGCTGGTCGAGGCCGGGATACCGGCAAGCGCGATCCTCGTTGACAATGACGGAACGGATACGTTTTCCACGGCGCGGAACACGAAGCGCATCATGAAAGCACAGGGTCTCGAATCGGTGATCGTCATTTCCTCGTTCTATCATATCTTGCGGACACGCATGGTGTTTGCCCGTTTCGGGTTCGAGGAGGTGTCGTCGGCCCACGCTCCGCTGACGAGGGAGTGGCGCGCGGTATATTCGGTGGTGCGCGAGTTCCCCGCTTTTTACTATTATAGGCTACGGCCCATTGAGGAACGTGGAGATCCCAGCGGCGCGGGCTGACCCCGTGTTTTGCGATGCAAGAGCGCGGGCGCTGTCGCGAGTGGGCGCCCATGCGTCCCGACAAGTGGAATTCTCCGGGGAGACCGTTTCATGAGCTTCATCATCCCGCTTGCCCTGTGTGTGATATCGGCGACGCCGGTCTCGAACGCACAAGCCGCCGGCGGACCGCTGACGATTGTGCCGTACCCGCCTGTCCGCAACGTCACTCTGGAGATGAGCCTGAAGCCGTTCAGAGTCATGGACGAGAACGCCATTGCGGCGGTCTGCGACGAGATGTTCCGTCAGTGGTGGCCGTTGACGCGTCACGCGGAACAGGTCTCCGTGCTCCTGTGGACCGCCGACGGGTCGGAGATCCTCGATTACCGCGGCGACCTCGACACGCCCCTCGAATGGGGACGCTACATCGGCATCGGCAACTGGACGGTCGCGCCGGGAAGCGGCCCTCCCGAACTGTCGCTGCATGAGCGGCCGTATCTCTACACCGAGGACCCGCCGGTCATCACCTACGGCTGGCTGAAACGCATCACGGCCATCATCAAGAAGGTGGGCGCCGAACAGACCGGCAGGCCGGTGCGGGTGGGCGCGACGTTCGATCCCGGCCCCGAGTTCGCGAAATCGAGTTTCAAATTCGAGCGCCATCCCGAGGTCTGCCTGGGCAACACCATCGGGAAAGGCTCGTTCGTGTGCTGCTATTCGGTTTTGCACGGCGATACGGTGGCCTACGCGGGCTTTCCGGAAGGCATCCCCGAGGGCACGCCGTTCGGCACGTTCTTTGGCCGCCAGTGCCAGCATTTTCTTGCGGATCTCGGCTTTGACTACATCTGGTTCTCGAACGGGTTCGGGTTCGGGCTCGAGGCCTGGGGCGCCACCGGCGCGGTGTTCGACGGCGAGGCCTTCCACACGGGCGAAATCGCCGCCGTTCGCGACAAGATACTCGATTTCTGGACCCTGTTTCGCCGGGAATGCAGCGCGTTTCCCATCGAAACCCGCGGCACCAACCTGTCCACCGGCATGGACCTTGCCTCGGACGGCGTGCCATTGCGGAGCATCTACCGGGGGAGATTCGGCATGGCGCCGCCGCCGAACTCGCCCTGGGCGGCCCTCGACGGCGATTTCGGCCTCGAACTGGTCGGTTATATGTCCAAGATCGCCGAGATCCCGGGGGACCGGTACCCGTTCCGCTACTATACCCACGATCCCTGGTGGCTGAACAGTCCCTGGCTGGACCGTTACGGCCGCGAACCTCACGACATCTACCTTCCGATGTCCGTGGCGCGCGTGACGGGCACCGGGGAAACCGCGCCCCCGACGGACATCCTGTTTCTTACCATCGACAACTCCTACGGCGAGATGCCGGTCGAGGTGCCTAACGAGGTCATTCCGCACATTCTGCGGGGGCGCGCCGATTCGCCCGACCAGCCGGGCCCCGTCGTGTGGGTGTATCCCTTCGACGAGTACCACGACATGACCTTCGGGGATGCGCCCCGCGTGGACGAGGTGTTGTTCGGCGACTGGTTCATGCGCCAGGCGGTCAATACGGGGTTCCCGGTCAACACCGTCATCACCACCGCGAACCTTTCCGGCGCCCTGGCCGCGCGGCCGGACGTGTTTCGCGAGTCGGTGCTGGTGTCGATCGTGCCGGACGCCGCCTCAGGGCTTGAGAGCGCCCTCCTCCGCGTGGTCGAGGGCGGCGGAAACGTCCTTCTGTACGGCCCGCTGGCGCATGCGGGCGATGTGCTGCTCGCCGCGTTGAATCTGCGCCGTGACCAGCCCGTCGACGGGGAGCTTCGGCTTGAGCTGCGCGGCGATCCCGACATCACGCACCGCATCCCGGTGCCCACACGAACCCGTCACCGCGCGCTGACGTGCGCCGGGGGCGTCGAATCCGTCCTGGCCGATGCTGGCGATGCGCACACCGAGGTGCGGGCCGTGGTCGAGGGCGACGCCGGCCGCCGCGTGATTGCCCTGTCTCGGAAGCTGCCCGAATGGAACGGCGGTGTGCTGGCGTGGGTCCGCGGAACCAACTCGAACCATTACCGGCCAGGAGGGCGGCTTCTGGCCACCGACCCGCCCAACGAATGGTTCGCGGGCGAACAGCTTATGCGCCACATGCTGACCGCGTTTGGCTATACCTTTGCGGTGGACCGCCGGGAGCCCGCCGACCGGGCGCCGATGGTGTGCGTCGCGCGCTGCCGGAACGGTTTCTTTTTCTCGGGGTATCATGCCGACACCACGGTGACGCTGCGGCTGCGCTTTCCCCACGGCGCGCCGCTGCTGGTGGGATGCGAGACGATTCTCGACGGCGGCTGCGCCACCTACACCATGCCGCGCGCGTGGCACCGCGAATGCCGGGTGTTTGTGGAACAGGCCGACGGCAGCAAGCTGTCGTGTCTTGAGATGCTCCCCGGGCACTACGGGGTAAGGCGGCGCACGCAAATCCGCAACCTGCAGAATGCGACCGTGCGCTTCTTCCCCGAGACCGGAACCGAAGACCGGGTGACCATGGTGGTGAATTCGCCGTATCCGCACGTCAAGAACGCCATCGAATTCAGCCGGGAGGACGGGCCTCTGGGCCGCCATTGCGTCGCCCATGATGTTTCCGGCACACTGATTATCTCGTGGTGAGGTCACCGCAGGGTCCTGTCCCCGGTGCAGGACGTGAGATTCGGGGGGCGGGTGACGGAAGACGTGACAACATTCTCTCTGTTGTGCCGGAGCGGCGGAGCGTGTGCCCGCTTGTTCCTGGCGCCGGGGTTACGGGCCATTTCCCCTGATCTAGACGCGGAGGCATGCCGATGCGCATTCCACAGCGGCAGAAACTCGAAAGCGAATACCACAACCAGGCCGCGACGTTCGATGCGGCGGCGCGGCGCCTGCTCAGCCGCCTGCAGCGGCTGATTGCGGCGCAGGGCATCAACGCCTCGATCAAATACCGGGTGAAATCGTTCGACAGCTATTTCGACAAGCTGCTGCGCTTGCGCAGAAGCGGCGCAACGAACCTGGTTGTGACGGATGTCCTCGGTTTCCGCATCGTCTGCCCGTTTCTGTCCGACCTTGACGCGGTGCAGCGGCTGATCGAGGCGCATTTGCGCGTGGTCGAGGCCGAAACCAAGGGCGCGGAGCATTCGTTCCGCGAATTTGGCTATTCGTCGATCCACCTGATGGTCGATCTCGGCAATGACATCAAGTCCCGGCCGCTCTACGCGACGCGCCGCGTCGCTGAAATCCAGTTGCGGACCATTCTCCAGGATGCCTGGGCCGAAGTGGAACACGAGCTGGTGTACAAGTCGCAGGACACCCTGCTCGACGAGCCCATGAAGCGCAAACTGGCGTCCCTCAACGCCACCCTGACGCTGTCGGACATCATTTTTCAGGAGATCCGTGAATACCAGCGCGAGGTGCAGCATCGCGAAAACCGGCGGAAGGCCAGCGTCGAGAAGGGCCTGCCGCCTTACCGGGCGGTGCCGTCGCTCGACGAAGAAGAACTGACGTTCATCCGGCAACGGGATGACCGGGCAATGGGCCTGGTTCAACACCGCAACGAACTCGAACAGCTCATTTTCGAGGCCCTGGCCGCCCACAGCAGCGACCAGTTCCCCAAGGCGGTCGAACTCTACTCGCGCGCGCTTCGCATGAAGACCAGCCGGCAGGTGCGGTCGATCATCTACAACCACCGCGGCATGGCGTACCTCGCCCTCTCCCAGTACCAGCGGGCGGAGAAAGATTTCACCTGCGCCATCCACTTTAATGCCGACAACTTCCGTGCCCTCAACAACCGCGCCCTGGCGTACCGCATCCGGCAGGCCTACAAGCATGCGCTCGACGACCTGGACCGCTCGCTCGCCATCAACGCCATCCAAACCGAGGCCTATTACATCCGCGCGCTGACCTATTGCGATCTCCAGGATCATTCAAAAGCCCTGCACGACTGCGAATACGTGCTCAACATCAACCCCGGCTTCGAACCCGCCCAGCACCTCAAAGATCTGATCCTCTCGCAGACCGTAAAGGGAAAGTGAACTGGCCGCGGCGTACGCGATGGCTGGATGCGGTCCCACGCGGCGGACAGGGAGGATGCGCCGAAGCCCGTGCACCGGAAGACGGTGAGCTGCCGGGTCAATACGTGAGCGGCCCGATCTCCCAGGTGCCCCGGGCGAAACGAAACTCCCGGGTAGCCCGGGGAGCCAGGTCAAACGTCTCCTCGGGAATCATGCCGTAATAGTACCCCTCGGTCGTTCTCAGGGTGATCTTGATGCTGTAGGTGCCGGGATACAGGTTGCTGATCAACCTCGACTCGTCCGGCAGGATTTCGCCCACAATGAGGTTTGTGCCCCAGTCGTCGTATCCCGAGCGTTGGAGGTAGACCCCGCGGACGTAGTCGTCGGTGGAATCGTTGTAGAGCTGGAGGCGGGCGTTGGCTTTCGGGTCGGGCGGGCATCCCGTCAAGACGAGTGCCGAAAGGATCCAGGCCAGGGTAATGGTCACTGCCAGCGGGTATCGCATTGCGTACTCCTTTCACCGGCGGGGCGCGGCGCCCCGATCAGGCCCAACCTCGTTCCAGTATAGCACCGCGCGGGCCGAGTCAAGGGAGATTCCGAGCCCCTCCACCCCGGTAGAGGAGCAGGCGCGTCCGGTGTGCCGGACCGGGCCGGCCGGTCAACGGAGGGATGCGCTGCGCTTCGGCGCCCAATCCGTGGTTTCACCGGGGCGCTTGTTTGTAATCCCCCCGCGCGTATGGTTTACTGCTGGCCTTGGCTGCCACCCCGGACACGCAGAAGGAAGGAACCTTGATGAAAGCCGGATTTGCCTCGCGGTGCATCACGCCCTTGTTGGGAAAGGAAATCCCCGGCCTCTTTGAGAGGCGGTTCGCGCTGGGGGTTCACGACGATCTGTTCGTGCGTGCCGCCGTGGTTGACGACGGCAAAAAGTGCATCGCCATGGTGCAGTGCGACGCCATCAAAATCTCGGCCGAGATGACCGCCCGCGCCCGGAAGACGGCCGAGGCCCTTTGCGGCATCCCCGGCAAACACTGTTTTCTTTCGGCCACCCATACCCATTCGGGCGGGCCGGTCTTTGGCTCGTTTATTTCCGAGGCGGACGCCGAATACCAGGAGTTCATCGCCGACCAGGCGGCCCACGCAATTGCCGAGGCGCACCGCGTGCGGCAACCGGTGCTGGCTGGAACGGGCGCGTGCCTGGCCGAACAGGTGGCCTTCAACCGCCGGTTCATCATGAAAGACGGCTCGCAAATCACCCATCCCGGCAAAATGAATCCCGATATCGAGATTCCCGCCGGGCCCGCCGACCCGACCGTCACCGTGGTGGCGTTTCGCGCTGCCGATGGGACGGAACCTATCGGGGCCATCGTCCATTTTGCGTGCCACGCCACGCATATGAACGGCCTCCTGTACTCGGCCGACTATCCCAGGTACATCGTCGACACCCTGCGCGCGGTCTACGGCGAGGACTTCGGTGTGGTGTACCTGAACGGCGCATGCGGCGATGTCACCCAGGTAGATAACCAGAGCCCGCGCCCCGGCGAATTCGGCGAGTACTGGTGCAAACGCACGGGACGCGCCGTCGGCGCGGCGGCCCTCCAGGCGCTCGCGAAGATGGACTATTTCACGCAGGCCACGGTGGACGCGGCCGCCCGGAGCCTGTGGGCGTCCATTCGCACCAGCACACCGCAACAGGCCAAGGCCGCCCGTGAACGGCTCCGCACGCACGTGCTGGATCCCGGTGACATTGAAACCATCTACGCGTATTGCCTTCTGCGCGTCGAGAAGATGCGCAAGGCACGCCCCCGCGAACGGCTCGAAATCCTCGGGGTGCGCATCGCCGATGCGTGTTTCTGGGGCGTGCCCGGCGAGTATTTCCAGGAATACGCCATGAACGTCCGCAAAACCTCGGAATTCCCCCACACCTGCTGCGTCGAACTGGCCAACGGCTACTTTGGCTACATCTGCACGGAAGAGGCGTTCGCCGGCGGCGGCTACGAGATCCGCACCGCCCCGAGCAGTTATCTTGTCGAGGACACCGGCCGCCGCATACAGAAAACCGGCGAGCGTGTCGTCGCGGACCTGTGCCGCGCGGCACGCGCCGAGCTCGCCCGGCTTCCCCAGACACGCACCTGGGAGAGCAATGATCCCGACGACGCCCTCGGCGCCATTCACCAGATCAAGAAAAAGCCGTAATCCGCGGGAAGCACCCGGGAAGCGGCGGGTGCCGCGGCGTTTTCGCCTCGCTGGCGGGGCGGTTGAGGCGGCCGGGCCGTGTTACCGGCCGTGAAATCCATAAAACACCCTGCTGCAGCACCGTACCTGCCTTTGGGCGCGGGGATCATCCGGGCTGGGAGACGGTGCACGAGACTTGCCATACGTGCTTGAAATTGGTATACTTAGGTGATTCTGCCCGGCAGTTCTTAACACATCTTTTTCATAAGGGAGCGCAGATGATACGCAGCATGACTGGTTTTGGCAAGGCTTCATGCACTTACCAGGATCAGGAAATCTCGCTGGAATTGAGCAGTGTAAACCACCGGTATCTGGATTGCTCGTTCCGGTTGGGCAATTCCTGGGCGGCGCTTGAACCCCTGTTCAAGGGCGTGGTGCGCAACCAGATATCGCGCGGCAAAGTCCAACTGACCGTAAACCGCCGAAAGGTGAAGACATCCGCACAGACGATACATCTCGATGCCGGGCTTGCGCAGCAATATCTCGAGGCTTCGCGCGAGCTGGCGGCGATGATGGGAGCGGACCAGGCCATCGGGCTGGATACGCTGGCGCGGATGGACGGCGTGATTTATCAGGAGGAGCTGGACGAGGACCTCGCGGAAATCGAGCGGGTGTTGACCGGGGCGATCGAGGAAGCCCTGCGGCACCTGAACGCCATGCGTGCCCAGGAAGGCGCGGCGCTGGCTGCGGATATCCGGGCTCGGATTCGGCTTATGCGGGACAGTCTGGCCGAAATCGAGGCGCGGCTGCCCGAGCTGAATGCGAAGCATGAGGAACGGCTTCGCGCACGGATCCTGGAACTCGCGTCGGACATGTCGCTCACGGAAGAGCGCATTGCGATTGAGGTGGCGCTTCTGGCCGACAAGGGCGATGTGACGGAGGAAGCTGTGCGGCTGAAGACGCATCTCGCGCACATGGAAGAGTTGTTGGATTCGGACGATGCGGTGGGCCGGCGGCTGGATTTTCTCTCGCAGGAGATCCAGCGCGAAGTGAACACCCTGGGGGTGAAGACCCGGGACTGCGAGGTGGCGAAATACGTTCTGGATATGAAGGGTGAGCTGGAAAAGATCCGTGAACAGGTTCAAAACATCGAATAGATGATGTGCGCGGCGAAAACAGGCGAGGTGTTCGTGGTTTCTTCGCCCTCGGGCGCGGGCAAGAGTGTGATCCTGAGCCGTGTCCGGGCCGCCGATCCAGCGCTCCTGTTTTCGGTGTCCGCGACGACGCGGCGGCCCCGCGCGGGCGAACGCGACGGCCGCGAATACTATTTTGTGTCGGCGGAAGAATTCCGGCGGCGCGTGGACGCGGGGGAGTTTCTGGAGTGGGCCGAGGTCCACGGGAACCTCTACGGCACGCTGCGGTCGGAAATGGAGCGGCTGGCGGCGTCCGGGCAGGATGCCGTGGTGGAGATTGATGTACAGGGCGCGGCCAGCCTGCGGGCTCAGGGTTTCCGGATGGTGTCGGTGTTCATCATGCCGCCGTCCGTGGAGGAATTGGAGCGCCGGCTCCTGGCCCGCGGCACGGAGGCGCCGGAGGTGATCGCGTTGCGGGTGACGAACGCCCGCGGCGAGATGGCGCATTACGCGGAGTATGATTTCGTCATTGTCAATGACGATTTGGATACGGCCGTGGCCGATTTTCAGGCGATTGTGCGCGCACAACGGTGCCGCGCGGAGCGTTTTGAAAAGAGGCCGTAAGGCAGCGCAGCTGCCGCGGCCCGCAGGCAACGAGTGGCTGCCCACGCCGGTGAACGGCCCGGGGCAGGCGACGAGGAGGATGGATCATTATGGGAAGAATGTACTCCCCCGAGGATTTCCGGGACAAGGCCGACAGCTTGTACCGGCTGGTGCTGGCGGCGGCGCGCCGGGCATCTCAACTGGCGAAACCGGAGTCGCGCCCGCTGGTCCCGGTGCGCTCGAAGAAGCCCACGATTGTTGCCCTGGAGGAGATCCTGGAAGGCAAAGTCGCGGTGGGCGAGGCCAAGACCGATGAAGAGGACTACTTCGAGTAAAGAGATCGTCCTGGGCGTGACGGGTTCGATCGCCGCCTACAAGGCGTGCGAAATTGCGTCGCGTCTGGTCGAGAGCGGCTATGCGGTCACGCCGGCGTTGACGGCTTCCGCGCAGGAACTGGTGGGGCCGGCCACGTTCGAGGCGCTGACCGGCCGCCGGGTGATCACCGGCATGTTCGATCCCCTCGCGAGCCCGGAGATCGAGCACATCGCGGTGGCGCAGCGTGCCGCCCTGTTTCTGATTGCGCCCGCGACGGCCAACATCATCGCCAAAGCCGCGCGGGGCATCGCGGACGACTGGCTGAGCACGACCCTTCTGGCCACCCAGGCGCCGATCCTTTTCGCGCCGGCCATGAACACCAACATGTACAACCATCCGGCGACGCAGGAGAATATCGCGATCCTGAAATCGCGCGGCTGCGCGTTCGTGGGTCCGGGCGCGGGCAGGCTGGCCTGCGGCACGGTCGGCATCGGCCGCATGGTTTACGTCCCGCGGATTCTCGAAGCGGTGGAGATCGCCCTGCACGAAACCAAGGACCTGGCCGGGCTGTTTGTCGTGCTGACCGCGGGCGGCACCCGCGAGCCGGTTGACCCGGTGCGCTTTATCGGTAACCGGTCGTCCGGCAAGATGGGCCGGGCCCTGGCCATGGAGGCCCTGAAACGGGGCGCGCGTGTGGCCATCATTGCGGGGCATATGGACGTCCCGCCGCCCGAGGGCGCCGAAGTGATTGTCGCGGAAACGGCCCAAGACATGGCCGAAGTGGCCTTGAGCCTGGCGCAGGACGCCGACGTGTTCGTGGGCGCGGCGGCGGTCGGCGATTTCCGGGTCCAGAACCCTTCGGGCGACAAGCACAAGCGCAGTGAAAAGGGTCTGGAGATTAAGCTGATTGAGAATCCCGACGTTATCAGCCAGGTCGGCGCCCTGAGACGCGACGGGCAGGTGGTCGTGGGGTTTGCGGCCGAGACGACCGACCTCATCAAGAACGCGAAATCGAAGATCAAGCAGAAGCAGCTGGATTTGATCGTGGCCAACCAGGTCGGTGTCGAGGATTCGGGGTTCGGCACCGAGACACTGCGCGCGTGTTTCATTGACTCCAAAGGCGCCGTGGAAGAACTCGACCTTCTGACGAAGGAAGAAGTGGCCACGCGCCTGTTTGATCGCGTCTCCGACTTGCTGGGTTAGCGCGCCAAGACGATTCGGCGGCCTTCTCTGGCGGATTGGTAGGCGGCCAGCACGACCTCCAGGGCGAGCCGCCCGTCCCTGCCTGTTGCCGCGGGGACGCTGTTATTCACCAGACTATCCACCCAGGGACGCGGAACGGCGGCGATGCGTTCGCCCTGGTTTGCGGGTTTCGGGATGTCGAACCTCTCCCACGCGTGCGTATCGTAGCGGAACAGCTTCAGCGCGTACCCTTCCGGACACCCGGGTACGCTGCATGACGGGCCATCGCCGTAGTTCTGGATGAGCATGCCCCGGTCGCCATAGATTTCCGTGGTGCATTCGCCCGCATCAACGGTCGAACTGTTGAATACCGTTGCCATGGCGCCGCCGGCGAGCCGGAAAAGCGCGATCCCGTTGTCGTCGGGCGCCGCATGGGTCAGGACGTTGTCGATCTCCGCCATGACGCTCACGGGTTTGCCGAAGGTCCAGCACAGCCAGTCGATGGGATGGGCGGCGTCATCGGCGAACATGCCGATGTTGGTTTCCGCGCGGACATGCCAGTTGGTGGGGCCGTTGATGAACTCGGCATTGAACAGGACGGGGATGCAGTGGCGGCGGCGCACCACGCCGATCGTCCCCAGGGCGCCCGACTGGACCAGGTCCCGCATTTTGATGTTGGCGGGGTCGTGGCGCATCTGCCAGGCCATGGCCAGCGTGACGCCATGGGCCGCCGCCGAGGCATTCATGCGGTCGCATTCTTCAAGCGTCATCGCCATCGGCTTTTGAAGCAGGATGTGTTTTCCTGCTTCGGCGGCCGCGATGCACAACGCCGCGTGGCGGCTGGTTTCGCTCCCAATCATGACCGCCTGGACCGCGGGGTCGTCCAGCACGCCCTCAACGCGGCTCTCGTAGCGCATGCCGGTGCGTTCACAGACGGGGCGGGCGCGCTCCGGATTGTCGTCACAGGCGGCGAGCAGGCGCACGTCGGGGAAGTCCTTCATCACGTCCGCGTAGAGGCTGACATGACCATGGGCAAGACTCAGCACGCCGATTCCGATCGGGGGCTTCATGAGCGTCTCCTTCCATTCCAGGTGGACGCGCGTAATCTAGAACACGCAATGCCCGTAAGTAAAGCCGGCCGCCCGAAGCGCATGTGGACGGTGTGGACGGTGCAGGGGCCGGTCCCACACTGCCCGGAGCGGCCGCTGTTGACCCTGCGCTACACCGGAGGAGCCCGCCGTACTGATCCTCCACGCAGGTATCAATCGATTCGCGGCGCGCAGTTCCGAGAGTGGACGCGCCATGGATTTCCCTGCCAACACCGCAGGTGTCGAATGCGCGTAGCCGCGGGTCAAATTAGACCCCGTTCCGGGATCCCCGGAGTCCCATCGGCATCGAACGGCGACACGTGGTCAGGTCGTCGTGATCTACCGGCCAGATGCTCTGAGCGCGTTCTGCAAGGCCCATGAAACGGCGCGCTTTCTTTGTGCGGTCCAGGTGTGGTTAAATCATAGGCAACGGAAACCTGGCGCAATCGACAAGGACGAGGGCCGTTTTATGGAAGACGTGATCAAAGTGCAACCCGCGGACGCCCTGATTGTGGTGGATGTCCAGAAGGACTTCTGCCCGCGCGGCGCGCTCGCGGTGGAGAACGGTAACGCCGTGGTGCCGGTCCTGAATGCGCTGATGCCGAAATTCGGGTGTGTGGTATTCACCCGGGACTGGCATCCTGCGGATCATTGCAGCTTTGCAGAGGCGCCCCGGTTTGAAGACAGGAGCTGGCCTGCCCATTGCGTGGCGGATACGCCCGGCGCCGCGTTTCACGACGACCTGAACGTTCCCACTCATGCCCTTGTCATCGACAAGGCGATCGAACCTGACGCCGAAGCCTACAGCGGTTTTGAAGGCACCGGCCTGGCGGAACGCCTGGCGGAGCGCGGCATCGACCGGGTGTTTGTCGGCGGTCTGGCCACCGATTATTGCGTCAAGAATACGGCTCTGGACGCCGTGCGGCACGGTTTTGAGGTGGTGGTTGTGCTGGATGCCTGCCGCGGAATTGACATTCCTCGGGGCGCCGTGGATGCGGCTCTCGCCGAAATGCGGCAGCAGGGGGTCCTGTTTGTTCGCGCGGAGGATCTAAGGTAATGTCAGCACAGCCATGGTGCCAGCGCGAAGGGCTGGCTCTGCTCACCGATTTGTATGAACTGACCATGGTCGCCGGGTTCTGGAAAGAGCAGCGTGCCGGCCAGCGCGTGTGTTTCGAGTACTTCTTCCGGCGGCTTCCGCCCAACGCCGGTTTCGCCGTCGCGGCCGGACTGGGGCCGTTTCTGCAATACCTCGAGAATCTGCGTTTCAGCAGCGACGACCTGGACTACCTCGCCACCCTGGGCCTGTTCGACGACGCATTCCTCGCGTACCTGCGGGACTTTCGTCCCTCCCTGACCATCCGGGCCGTGCCCGAGGGCACGCTGGTGTTTCCCCACGAGCCCATCCTGCAGGTGGAGGGCTCTGTGCTGGAGGCCCAACTCGTCGAAACGGCGCTCTTGAACACGCTGAATTACCAGACCCTGATTGCGACGAAGGCCGCCCGCATCTGCCTCGCCGCGGAAGGCGAGCCCGTGATGGAATTCGGCCTGCGCCGGGCGCACGGGCCGGACGGCGGACTGAGCGGTTCACGCGCGGCCTATATTGGAGGATGCACGTCGACGTCGAACGTGCTTGCGGGCAAGATCTACGGCATCCCCGTGTCGGGCACCCATGCCCACAGTTGGGTCATGAGTTTTCCCAGCGAACTGGAGGCCTTCCGGGCGTTCGCGCGCAACTATCCCGACCGCTGCGTGTTGCTCGTCGACACGTATGACACGCTGGGCAGCGGCGTGCCGAACGCGATAGCCGTGTTCAAGGAAATGCACGCGAAGGGGCAGATGGCCCGGCCGGCTATCCGGCTGGACTCGGGCGACCTGGCCAAACTCAGCAAGATGGCCTATCGCATGATGACGGAGGCCGGCCTGAAGAACCCGCTTATCGTCGCATCCAACGACCTCGATGAAGATCTGATCGCCGACCTCAAACGGCAGGGCGCCCGGATAAACGCGTGGGGCGTCGGTACCCATCTCATCACCTCGAACGATTGCCCGGCCCTCAGCGGCGTGTACAAACTGGTGGCGGTGGCCGAAGGCGAGACCTGGCGTCCGAAGATCAAGATCTCGTCCAACATCGAAAAGGCGACGGATCCCGGCCGAAAACATCCCGTCCGATACTATGACGCACACAACCACCCCCTCGGCGACGTGCTGTATACGAACGGCGAACCCATTGCGCGACACGGCGAGATTGAAGGACGCCGCCGCAGCGATCCTCATATCCGCTCGCTCATCCGCGATGCGGTTCGGAGCGAAGACCTCTTCGAGACCTGTTTCGAGCGGGGCGAACGCAAGATAGAACCCACGCCGCTGCCGGACATGCGCGAGCGGGCGCTGCGGAACATCGCCGCGCTGCCGGATGAATTCAAGCGGCTCCGGAACCCCGAGATCTACCGCGTGATGCTGTCGGAAGCCGTCGGACGGGACAAGGCGGCGCTCCTCGAGAATCCCGACGTGGCGTAGGAGGGTGGCAAGGTGCCGGCATGCAGTACGGGCCGTATGGGCGCGTTATGCCGCCGTGGCGGCAACGGGGGCGAGGTGGACGTATGCGTCTAGTCAAGATTGGCGTGGCATCGGTATCGGTGAAGGTGGGCGATTTTTCGGGCAACGGCGCGCGCCTCCGCGAGGTGTTGGAAGCCGCGCGGGCGGAGGGGGTGCATCTCCTGGTGACGCCGGAACTGGGCCTGTCGGGGTACAGCCTGGAGGACCGCGTGTTCTGGCCCGATATCGCGCGCCGCAGTTGGGACGAGCTTGAGTTACTGGCCCGCGGCAGTGCGGGTATGGCCGCCTTTGTCGGGCTGCCGGTTTGCATGGATTCCATGATGTACAACGGCGCGGCGCTGGTGTACGACGGGGCGGTGCGCGGCGTGATTCTCAAGAAGTACCTGCCCACCTACAGCATCTTCTACGAAGGCCGCAACTGGACGTCGTGGCGGCAGGGCGCGACGGAGATTCACGGCGTGCCCGCGGGCGAACTCATCTTCACGCTTCCGTTTGGCAACGTCAGCGCCGAAATCTGCGAAGATTTGTGGACCGCCAACCAGCCGGCCCGCGAACGGGTGCACGCCGGCGCGGAGATCATCTGCAACAGCAGCGCTTCGCCGTTTACCCCGCTCAAGAACGAGCAGCGGCGGCGGCTGGTGCTGGGCGCCGCGGGCAGCCTCGCGTGCGTGTATGCGTACGCCAACCTGCTGGGCTGCGACAGCGGCCGGCTGGTGTTTGACGGCGGGGGCTTCGTCGCCACGCCCGACGGCATCGCGGCCGAGGGACCGCTGCTGTCGAAAGACTACTGGACCCTCACGACCGGGGTGGTCAATCTCGATGACATTGCGCGTGTGCGGGCCGAGAACTCGACGTGGCGCCAGAGCGCCGAACGCGCTTCCCAGTCCAGCGGCCTGCGCTTCGTCGATCTGTCCGAGGGCGCCTACACCCCAGCGCCCACCGGCGAATTCGCGGCGCACCTGTCCGGAAACCTGTTTATGCCGGGCGCGCCCCCTGCGTGCCCGGGGACGGGCGAGTTTCTGGACCAGTTGTTTGATGCGCTGGTGCTGGGGCTGCGCGATTATTTTGAGAAGGTGGGCGCCTTTGAACGGTTTCTGGTGGCCTTGTCGGGCGGGCGCGACAGCGCGCTCTGCCTCTTGCTGGCCGTCGAGGCTGCCAAGGCGCTGAAGGCCGGCGCAGGCGCCCCGGATTACGCCCGGCGGGTCAAGACGGCGTATCTTCCTCATTCGGCGTACAGCAGCGACGCGACGCAATCCGCCGCGCGCGCACTGGCTGAGGCATTCGGGGTGCCGTTTGTGGTCGTGGGGATCGACGACGAATCGGCGATCGCGCTTGAGAAGGCAGGGGAACTGACGGGGAGCAAAGACAGGATCACGCCCGTGGCCCGGCAGAACCTTCAGGCCCGCATTCGCGGAAGCATGATGCTCAACTGGGCCAATAACGAGCGCGGGCTGCTGTTGGTCACGTCCAATCTGAGCGAGGCCGCCGTGGGCTACACCACGACGGGCGGCGACAATCAGGGCGGCTACTCGCCGATTGCCAACGTCCCCAAGACCATCGTGACGGCGCTGCTGGAGCGGATTGCGGCGCGCGACAACGTGGCCGCGCTCACGGGCGTGCTCGCGCTTCCCCCGAGCGCGGAACTGGCGCCGAACCAGACCGACGAAGCCGACCTGATGCCTTATATCGTGCTGGATGACCTCCTGTTTCTCTTTGCACGGAGACGGATGAGCCTTGCCGATTGCTGGCGCATGCTCGTGGTCCGTCACCCGGATTGCGCCGCGGAACAACTCCGGGCCTGGACGGCCAGTTTCGGGCGGCTGTTTGTTCAGAGTCAGTGGAAACGCGAGCAGTTGCCCGTGACGCTCAAGGTCCTGGAGCTTGACCTCGATCCGAAAACGGGTTTCCGGTTCCCGGTGACACAGAGCATCGACGCGGAGTTGCAGGAGCTGGCGTCCGCACAGCTTTAATGGCCGGTGCGGTCCTCGAGCCGTTGGCGGAGGTTTTCGAGACTGGCCCGGGTTTCCTCGTCGAGATGGTCTTCCATGCGGGTAGCGCGTTGCGGCCGGTGCTGGGCCGCCTGGAGGCTGGTGCGCGCCTGTTGCAGGCTCTCCTCGATGGTCTTGAGAAAATGGTCGGGATGCATGGTAAGCGCGCCGAGACCCCCGCACAGGTCGCGAATTCCCCGGTCGCTGGTCACCACAACGATCGCCGACCGGTTTCCGGCTTCGTACACCTCGCGTTCGATGAGCGCGTCCGCCGTCTGGTGGGCGGGGGAGTAGATGACCTCGAGGCGCGGCGTGGACAGGAAGGGGGAGATCAGATCCGGGCGGCGGCCGCAACCGTCGAAGATGATCCTGGCGGCCTGGCCGGCGTCGCTGCAGTAGCGGGCCACACGGTCAATGAGCGTTTCCCGGGCGGCCTCGAAATCCGCGCGGGCGAGCGCCTTCAGGCGCCGGCAGTGATGGATGACGTTGTACCCGTCTATGTAAAACAGGTTGGCCATGTCAGACGGGCCGTTTCATAGGGCCGCCGCGGTCAGTTCACGTAAACGCGATGCACCCGCGGGCCGATGCACGACAGGATGTCCTGTCCCACGGTTCTGGCGCGTTTTGCCAGTTCCGACACGGTGATCTGCTCGGAACCGTCAATCCCGATGAGCACGGCGGGGTCGCCGGCCGTCACGCCGGGCACCTCGGTCACATCGACCACGATCTGGTCCATCGAAACGCGGCCGCGGACCGGGCAGCGCCGTCCGCGGATGAGCACGTCGGCGTTGTTGCCGAACGGCACCTTGTAGCCATCGGCATACCCGACGGGAATGACGGCGGTGCGCGTCGGACGTTCGGTCGTGTACGTGCGGCCATAGCCGATGCTCCAGCCGGACGGAAGCTCCTTGATCAGCACGATTTTCGATTCCCACCGGCCCACGGGCCGCAGGGCCATGCGCTCGGGGGGGGTGTCGGTGGGCCAGACGCCGTAGGTCATGAGGCCGGGGCGCACCATGTTGAAGGCGCTGGCCGGATGGCCGACGATGGCGGCGCTGTTGGCGGCGTGCGCCATTTCGTAGGGGATGCCTTCTTTCTCGAATTGTCTCAGCACCTGCTTGAAAATGCGGAGCTGGTTGGCGGTCGCCGGGTCATCGATATCGTCCGCGCTCGAGAAGTGGGTGGCGACGCCCTCGATATCGATGTGCGATACCCGCGTGACATGCCGCATCGCCGCGATGACGCTTTCGGGATCCAGGCCTTCGCGCCCCATCCCCGTGTCAACCTTGCAGTGAATCGGGATCACCCGGTTGCGCTTGCGTGCCAGTTCGCCCAGTTTTTCGGCGGCGTCGATGTCTGAAAGGACCAGCCGCAGGTTGTTTTCGATGGCTTCGGGAAAGGCGTCGGCAGGCGGCTGCATGAGCACCGTGATCGGCGCGGTAATGCTTGCGGAACGCAACACCATGGCCTCTTCCACGGTGGCGACGCCAAGCATCGCCGCACCGGCCTGCAGGGCGCGCTGCGCGATCGCCACGGAGCCGTGGCCGTACGCGTTGCCCTTCACGACGGCCATGATCGCGCACTCCCGGGGGATCATCTCGCGGATCACGCGCAGGTTCTGGGCGTACGCCGCCAGATCGACGATGAATGTAGACTGTGCCGTGCTGTCCATCTCAACTCCCCAGGCGCAAGGTCTGCCAGTTCAATTGTGCATAGCGCACACCCGAGTATACGGTGTATAAAGCCACGAAGATGATCGCACACAGGGATGTGTAGTGCAGGATCCATGCATAGTCCGACACCGGACCCGGAAGCCAGAAGGCCGCGAGACGTTTCAGAATCACCAGGCCGAGAAACACGTGTACGAAGACCATCTGAAGCACCGCCTTGGTCTTGCCGTACTTGTTGGCCGCGATAATGACCCCTTCGCTGGCCGCCAGCGACCGCACCCCGGTCACCAGAAACTCCCGCGCGATGATGACCACCACCGTCCACCGCGGCACGATCAGGTCGGGCATGCCGACCATCATGATGAACACCGTCGATATCAGGATCTTGTCGGCCAATGGGTCCATGAGTTTGCCGAAATTCGTGATCAGATTGCGTTCACGCGCGATCTTCCCATCATAATAGTCGGTCAGCGTCGCCGCGATAAACAGGGCGTAGCCGGCCGCGTACGTGGGCAGCGTATCCACGGAGAGCAGGACGAGCAGCACGGGGGTCATGAGCAGCCTCAACAGCGTGAGCTGGTTCGGCAGATTGAACACGGCAGGCGTTTCGTGCCCCGCTGCCCCGTTTCTGGAGGTGTCGTCTGGCATTGGCATGTTCATCACTACTGGGAAAGAGCCCGGTGTTCTCGTATGGTCATGGAACCGGCGTCATTGTAACAAATTGATCAAGGCGAGGGAATGACGATATCAACCGCCTGTCTTGCCGCGGACCCGGGGGCTACGGCCGGCTGACGTGTCCGCTGGCCGGTTCAAACGGATTGCCTTGCGGAACGGAGCGCTCGTTGATGTCCGGTGCGCCGGCTTCGACCCGGCCGTTTCCCGGGCCGGCGTCCGGCCGCACGACCACGTGGTAGGCCAGCCATCCCGTGGCCAGGATGGCGCAGATCGCCGCCCACGTTACGAGTTCGCGACGCCATTCCGGGACGCCGGGCTCTTTCCGGGCATTGCGCAGCAGCCTCGCGGGGGTCGGGTTTGCCGCTTCGTGGTAGAGATTGATGAAGCGCTCGGCGCTCAGTTCGAGAAAGGCGCAGTACGATTTGAGAAACCCCCCAACAAAACACGGTTCGGGCAGGTCTTCAAAACGCGCCTGTTCGAGGGCTTGCAGATATCGGATCGGGATGTGTACCCGTTTGTAGACTTCGGCCAGGCTCAAACCGCGCGCTTCCCGTTGCTCGCGCAATTCATGTCCCGGAAATGTTGCCTTGGTGCTCATGCGACCTCATTCTTGGGCGGCGCGTTGACGAGAATCTCGCGCGCTTTACTGCCTATATGCGGACCCACGATTCCCCTCAATTCCATCATATCGATGAGACGTGCGGCACGAGTATACCCTACCCGAAGCCGTCTTTGCACCATAGAAATTGAGGCCTGCCCGGTCTCCAGCACAATCCGCACCGCTTCGTCAAACAGGTCGTCGTCCTGGTCGGCAAGATCCTCGAGTTTATCGTCCGATTTCCCGAACCTTTCGATTTCCTCGCGGTACTGGGCGGGCGCCTGCGTCTTCAGGTACGCGACCAGGCGGTTCATTTCGTCGTCGCTGACAAACCCGCTCTGGATGCGCGTCGGTTTCGAGCGGCCGGGCGGCAGGTAGAGCATGTCGCCCTTGCCGATGAGCCGTTCCGCGCCGATCTCGTCGAGGATGCAGCGCGAATCCACCCGCGACGCCACCTGGAACGAGATGCGCGCGGGGAAGTTCGCCTTGATGACCCCGGTGAGCACATCCACGGACGGCCGCTGGGTCGCGATGATGAGGTGAATGCCCACCGCGCGCGCAAGCTGCGCGAGCCGGGCGATCGCGTCCTCGACTTCCGCCCGCGCCAGCATCATCAGGTCGGCCAGCTCGTCAATCACGCAGACGATATACGGGAGTTTACGGATGACGTTCATGGACCCGCCGGCTTCGCCATCCTTCTGCGGCATCTCGATTTCGCCGTTCTCCACGCTGTCGTTGTAGACCTCGATGTTGCGCGTGCGCAGATGCGCGAAGAGGCGGTAGCGCTCTTCCATTTCGTTGATGAGCCAGTTGAGGCCGGACGCGGCCTTCTTCGCTTCGGTCACCACGGGGGTGATCAGGTGAGGGATGTCGTTGAAGATGGACAGTTCCACCATCTTGGGGTCGATCAGCATGAGCTGCATCTCATCCGGCGACCGTTCCACCAGCAGGCTGGCCAGGAGGGTCTTGACGCAGATGGTCTTGCCGGCGCCCGTCGCCCCCGCAACAAGGAGATGCGGCATGGCGGTCAGGTCGACCACGTGGACATCCCCGCCAATCCCTTTGCCCAGGGCCAGGGGAAGCGCGTATGCCGAGCGCGAAAACGCCCGCGATTCCAGGAGTTCGCGCACCACCACGGTTTCCCGGTCCTTATTGGGCACTTCGATGCCCACCCGGCCCTTGCCGGGGATCGGCGCCTCGACGCGCACGCGGTAGGCGCGCAACGCCAGCGCGATGTCATCCGCCAGTGCGTGAAACCGGCTGACCTTGATGCCGGGGGCGGGTTCCAGTTCGAAGCGCGTGATCGTGGGACCGCGCGTCACTTCCACCACCTGGGCTTCGATGCCGAAGGTCTTCAGTTTCTCTTCGAGCACCGCGCTCGTCGCGTACAGGTGGTCTTCCAGATCCGTCTCGACCGGGGGCGGGGCCGGATCGAAAATGCTCAGCGGCGGTTTTGTGTAGCGTTTGGGGTACTCGTAATCGGGCGGCAACTCATCTTCCGGCTGTTTCTTGCGCTGCGGCAACAGGGGTCTGCGCCGTGCCGGCGCGCTCTCCACCACCTGCGCGGGTTCCGTCTCCGTCTCCGCGTCGTCCGGTTCCTGTTCCGGCGCCTGCGGTTCGTCCAGCGCGTCCACGGGGGCGGACGCCGCAACCGCCGCCGGGACATCCTCGAAGGGAAGTTCGGGGGTTTCGGGCGCGGGCGGCTCGTTCTGCGGGCTCTGGCGCAAACCCGAGCGGATGCGAATACGGCGTTCGGCGGGCTCCGGCGCGAGTTCAGGTTCGCCGGACTCCTCTTCGGGGTCTTTTCGCGAACGCAGCATATTCCAGGCCTTGTCTTTTTGACGAAGGCTCGCGGCGGGGCGCTTGCGCTTGCCCGAACCCGCGCGCCAGGCGTTCGTGCCGGACTCGACCCAGTGCGCCACGGCTTTCAGCACGAGCATGACGGTCATCCGGCACGCGTTCAGGGCGTTCACAAACAGAAAATCCGTCGAAAGCAGCAGGCCAATAGCCGCTACGGTCAGAGCGACTACGGTGGCGCCAATCACGCCGAACTGCGAACGCGTCAGGTCGCCGAAAAACGCGCCAATCACCCCGCCGCCGCCAACACCCTCGCCCGCCGCCGACATCTGCACGTGCAGCAGCGACGCCACCGAACACGAGAGCACAAAGAGTCCGCTCACCCGCGAGATCAGACGATCGAGCGGGGCATGCCGCAACAGCATGATGCCCCACACACAGGTAATGCAGTAAATGACGTGCGCGCCATGGCCCAGCAGCAGGGTGAGAAACCAGGTTACCCAGGCGCCCGGCCATCCCAACGGATGCCCCGACTCGCCGATGCCGTCCAGCGGCCGCCGGATGTCGCCGTCGTATCCATCACTGACCAGGGCCAGAAAGAGGAAAATAGTGAAAGCAATAAAAACAACGCCAACAATTTCCCTGATTCGATCGACGGAGAGTTTTGGTGACGAACCCATGACAATTCCCCATAATAATCAATTGACAGGTCGTAGTGTACCAAATGAAACCCGTCTTGGCAACAAAATATGGCGTTTTCCCTTGAACGTATCCCCTACAGGTTGCGATAGCCCCCGGTTGTTCGCGGATTACGGGCAATTGCTAGTATTATTATGCCATGTGGGACGGAAAAGGGCAATTCTTGAGGGTATTTATTGAATCCGGCACGGCAGCTTCGGCAACGCCCTCCCGGCCGGATGCCACGGGCGTACCACGGTCCCGCAGATCGGGCCCCCATCGGGTCTGAAATGCACGAAACCCGACGGAACGCTCCGCACTTTCAGCGTTTTGCGCTCGGGGTCATATCGGCCTCCAGATCGCCTGCGGCGAACTGGACGCCGTCGAGAAGGAACCGCAGGATCGCGGGATTCCAGAAGAGGTCGTGCTCATGGCCGAGCCCGCAGTAAAACACGCGCCCGTTGCCGTAGGGTTTGATCCAGGCGAGGGCGAAATCACCGTCCGTGCGATGGACTTCCGCCACGTTCGGCGCGCCGGTCTTTTCGAGGTCGAGCGACAGCAGCACGCGGTGGGTGTCGCGCGAGTACGGGCCCGTGACCTGGTAGATCTCGTCATGCACCCGGAACTCCGCCTCCGTGAACGCCTGGAGGAGGGGGTGGCCGGGTTCCTCGACGCGCACCGTCACCTCCTTGTTCCAGGGATGATTGTCGAAACGGCCGCCGATGATATCGCCCCATGCCTCCCACTCGGCGAAGATGGCGAGCGCGGCGTGCAGGGCGACAATGCCCTTGCCGTTGCGGATGAATGCCGCGAGACTCTGTTTGAGCTCCGCATCGCGTTTGCGGGCGGCCTCCTTCTGCGCGCCGGAGAGCGTGTCGAAATCGCCGGACAGGAACAGCGCGCTGTTCGTGTTGTTGAAAAACACGGCGTCGAAGCGGTTGAGGTTTTCGGGTTCGAACATGGCGATGTCGTTCGAACACTCGACGCTGAACGCGCCGGTTTTCTCCGCGATGATTCGGAGCGCCGCCTCGCCGTAAGGAATCGCGCTGTGAACGTATCCCGTTGGCACAAGCGAGAAGACCAGCACCCTGCGCGGGCTCCGGGGGGCGACGGTGGGTTTTTCGGGCGCGGCCTCGCGTATCTTCGCCAGTTCGGCGTCCGTTGGGACGGGCAGGCCGGCTGCTTCTGCCGCGCGGAGATGCACGGTCCCTCCCGCCACAAGACACAACACCAGGCATGCCGCTGTTTTCATGGCGCACTCCTTCCAACGAACCGTGCTCACGGTTCGCCTCATTCCCGGCCCGCGGGGCCGGCCCCATTGCCCGTGTTCTGATGGTCGTGTTCGCTCTCTACGATGAAGCCATGGTAGAGCCCCATGTAATACGGCAGGAGAAACACCGCGCCGTCCGCCAGCTCGTTTCCGTTGCCGCCGCTGTCGAGGGCCCAGGGGTCGTAGTTCCAATGCGCGAAGTGCCGTTCGTCCACCGGGATGACCTTGTTGTTCACGCGATAGCCCGTTCCCTCGGTGTCGCCTCCGCGCACGTTCGGCGGCAGCGGCAGCAAATCGATTCGATGGCTGTTGCTGTGCCGCCAGTCGAAGCGGTCGAGCGGAAAGCGCATCAGGGTCTCGACGGAGTCGGCCAGCCAGTCGCCGCGCGGCGTGAGGTCAAGGGTGCGGAACGCGTCGGCGAATGTCTCTCCTGTTGCCTGCGAGGCGTAGACAAAATTGAAGAAGGGGTTCATCTCCGGCTCTTCCAGGGGCCAGTAACGCGCAAACCCGATGAGGTAGAAGCTGCGCAGGCGGGGGTCCTTCTCGTATTTCAGGAGATTGTAGTAGCTCATGAAGGCCATTTCGTCGTCGGACTGGTTGCCGTCACCCCAACCCTGACTCATTTTGGGATTGGTGGTGTTTGCGGCGTACCCGTGCTCGCTCACGAGGCGCTCGATAGCCTCGCGGTACCGGGGTTCGCCGCTGATGTGCTCGGCCGTCACGAGGTAGGCGAGGATGCTGAGTGAATTCAGGCCGCGTTCCTCCCACCACGTGACATCCCGGTTGATGTGGTCCGGACCGAACACGGCCCATCGGGTCGGCGCGCCATCCCAGTCGACCAGATTGAAGTCATGAGCAAGCAGGTGGTCCGTCAGGCCCGTGACCACGTCGCGCACGCGCAGTTTTTCTTCTTCGGTGTCGGCCACGAGGTCGTAATACAGGCCGTAGAAGAAATAGTGGCCGTCCAGTTCGTCGGAACTGGTATCGACCTTGTAATACCATTGGCCGTCGGCGCTGGTGGGCCAGCGCGGGTGAATCACTTTCCATTTCCTGTCGTGCCGTTGCCGTTCGCGGTCTTTTTCCGCCGTGTATTCCGCCCCGTTCGGGTTGGGGCCGTCGGCGGCGGGCAGGACCGTACGGGCCACGAATCCCGGCGGGCTGGACGGCGAACCGCCCCGTGTGACCACACTCAGAAACCGCAGCGCTTCAAAGGCCTTCTTTGCGCGCCCTTTGGCTTTCGGGTCGCCCGTGGCGGCATACGCGAAACACTCGCCGGCGCCGTACATGCTGGTCCACAGGCCGTCGTTGTCGCTGTCGCGCTGCTGGACGCCGATCTTCTTGCCCGGTTCCGCCGTACGTACCTGAAGCACGTATCCGAAATCGGTGCGGCGGTGGTACGCGTCGATCTCGCCCTCATAGAACCGTGCTTTTTCGGCGAGGGTCATGGGCTTGTACCACAGGCAGCCCACGCCCGCCGGCGTGGCGAGCCAGGTCTGGCGTTGGGCGTCAACGGCCACCGCGCGGATGTCATCGCCGGGGACCCAGCGAAGGCCCTGGCGGTACGCCCAGCGCTGGCCGTCGTAGCGGAGCGCGCCGAGGTGCGTGCCGAAACAGACCATTTCGTCGGGGCCGGCCGCCATCGACGTGAAATCGTTGTACGGCAGGCCTTCCCGGCCGGTATAGAGCGTCCATCCGTCGCTGAGGCATCCCGCGCCCTGCGGGCTGGCGAACCAGAGGCTTCCCCGGGAATCGAACACGACGCCGCGCACGTCTTTCGGCGCCCAGCGCTTGTTGCCGTCTTCAGGAAAGAGGGGGCGCCATGCCCCGCCGCCGGCGCTGTAGAACAGGCCGCTTTCGGTTGCGGCGGCGATGTCTCCGTTGGGCGCCAGGGCCACATCCCGCACGGCGGCGCCGTTCCCGAGCAGGCCGTTCAGCGCTTCAACCGGCTCGAACCGATTGATCTTCAGCACGTACAGACCGTTTTGTGTACCCAGATACAGCCCGTTCGCGAACGCGAGGCAGTGCACCGCATCTTCCGCGTTGACCGCCGGCGGAAGAGGGGCTACAGGCGCTTCCGCCGCGAACAGATACAGCGCGCCTCGAAACAGCAGCGCCAGGGCGGTTCCGTCGCTTGCCAGGACCGGCACCGGCGCGCCCGAAAAGCGCTCAACGGCGCTCCAAGCGCCGTCTTTGAACAGGGCGAGTCCGTTTGCCGTGCCGGCCCACACGGCGCCGTCGCCGGTAATGACGAGGTCCTTCACATCCATGCTCGGCAGACCGTCTCGATCGGAATAAAACGTGCGCATTTCCTGGTCGAACGTGCCGACCCGCATCTCCGCCGGGTCGCCGTGCGTGAGGCACGCGAACCCTGCGCAGAAGATGGCTGCCATACCGGCAATTCGGTTCATCGTGATATCCTCCCCTGGGTGAAGAGAAACCGGCGGGCCGCCAAACGCCCCTGAGTGTGACCCCGCCGCGTTTCGCGAGTATACTGAAGACCGCTTCTGCCGGTAAGACTATGGCATGTTTTCTGGAGACGGGTCAACGAGACACGGGGTGAACGATGGGCATCGAGATTGACGACCGGGACTGGTACGCCAGATTGTTCGGCCGGTTTGTCCCGCCGGATGTGTTCGATTTCGCGCGGAGGGTCGCGCCTGCCCCTGAAGCGAAAACCGCCGAGTCGCTGCGGCCGGCCCTGTCCCAGGCGTTGTTCAACAGACCCATCCACGCACAGTATGCCGCCGCGGAGGCGGAGCCCGCCACGAACGAATACGTCGAACGGCTCAGCAGCCAGGCCGGGGTGCCCGGTCTTATGGGATTCGCGCCGGACCGGATCACGCCGGACGCGCTGGAGGCGGCCCTGGCGCCGAAACGCTTCGCCGGTATTGTGCTGGATTCCTCCGAGGACCTGACGGCGGCCTTGCCGGACTGGGCGATGCAGCTCGTGGACCGGCTGGGCCGGCTGGTGGTGCTGGACATCAGCCTGAGCGACGAGAATGCCGCCTGGCAGGTTGCCGAGCTGTGCATGCAGTATCCCCACGCGAAATTCGTGGTCGAGTCCGCGGGAAAATACCAGACGCTGACCGACGCCTCCCAGGGGCTGTTCCAGTTCAAGGATGTGCTGAATCTCTTCTTCACCACGGCGTGCGTTACCGAATGGCAGATCCTCGAAAGCCTGTTCGCGGCCATCGAGCCCCACCGGATTCTCTTCGCCACGGGTGGAGGCCGCGCGCTCGAGCTTGGGAAGAGCGTGATCATCAACGACTACGTGGTTGAGGCCACGCCAGAGCACACCAGGGATTCGGACGGAGACACGCCGCCGTTCACCCTGCGGCTTTACGAGCAGATCTGGGCCATTCGCACCGCGATGGAGCGGCTGGGCACCAATCGCGACCACATTCTCGACTTCTTCCACGACAATGCCCGGCAGCTTCTCAACGTGGCCACGCGCAAGTCATAGAACAGGACGCGCGGACGAACGCAGCCGAGAGGGGAAGATTCATGACGTACACCGGACGACGCATCAGCCGGCGTGACGCGTTCAAACTTGCCGCGGCAGGCGCCGCGGCTCTGTCGGCCGCGCCGCGGGCCAGAAGCGCGCAACCGCTCTCCGGCAAGCCCAACATCCTGTTCATTATGGCCGACCAGTATCGCGGCGATTGCGTGGGGGCCGATGGCAACACCGCGATCATCACCCCCCACCTGGACCGCATCGCGCGCGAGGGGGTGCTGTTCTCGAAGGCGTACACGTCGATGCCGAGCTGCACCCCCGCGCGGGCGGGATTGCTGTCGGGCCTGTCGCCGTGGAACCACGGCATGCTGGCCTATGGCAAGGTGGGGTGGAAGTATCCCCGCGAACTGCCCCAGGAAATGCGCAATGCCGGGTACTACACCCTGGGCATCGGCAAGATGCACTGGTCGCCGCAGCGCAGCCTGCACGGCTTTCACCAGACCATCCTGGACGAGTCGAGCCGGGTCGAATCCATCGATTTTCGGAGCGATTACCAGTCGTGGTTCTATTCGCAGGCGCCCACACTGGATTGGCACGCCACGGGCCTGGGGTTCAACGATTACGACGCGCGACCCTACGGGTTGCCGGAGCGGCTTCACACGGTCGCGTGGACCGGCGACACCGCGGTGAACTTCCTGGCGAATTACGACCGCGAGGAACCCTTTTTTCTCAAAATTTCGTTCGCGCGGCCGCACAGCCCCTACGATCCCCCCGAGCGTTTCTGGTGGCTGTATGAAGATCGCGACATTCCCAAGGCGGTGGTGGGCGAGTGGGCCGCGAAATACGCGCCGCGAAGCGGCGACGAGCCGAACATCTGGCACGGCGACCTCGGTCCCGAACAGGTCCGCACGTCGCGCATCGGCTATTACGGCAACGTTACGTTTATTGACGAACAGATCGGGCGCATGCTCACAACGCTCGAGGACCGCGGCTGGCTCGAGAACACGCTGATCCTGTTCACCGCGGACCACGGCGACATGACCGGCGATCACCACCTCTGGCGCAAGACCTATGCGTACGAAGCGTCGGCGCGCATCCCGATGATCATCCGCTGGCCGGAGGGGCTCGTGAACGCCAAACGGGGACAGCGCCTGAGGCAGCCCGTGGAACTGCGCGACGTCATGGCCACGTTCCTGGATGCCGCCGGCGCGGGCGTGCCGGACGATATTGACGGCGACAGCCTGCTCAAACTTGCGCGCGGCGAAACCGACGGGTGGCGGCCTTGGCTCGACCTCGAACACGGCCGCTGCTATGGTCCCGAGAACCACTGGAACGCCCTCACCGACGGCCGGTGGAAGTACATCTATCATGCGCATCTGGGCGAGGAACAGTTGTTCGATCTCGATACCGATCCCGATGAATTGACGGATCTTTCGAGAGCAAACCCGGCCGAGACGGCCCGGTGGCGCGACCGCATGATTGAGCACCTGTCGGTGCGCGGCGAGCATTTTGTGAAAGACGGAAAACTTGTTGTGCGCGAGGAATCCCTGCTCTACGGTCCGAACTATCCCGGCACCTGGGAAGACGCACAAAAGGCGGGGAAGACAGGATAGGGAACGCTCGCGCCGGGCCGTGACGCGAGCGGGCGCCCAGTATGCAGAGGTGCGTTGGCGCGATGCGGGATTCACTCACCATTTTTGACCCGGTCATCCGCGACTGGTTTCTGGCATCGGTGGGCCGGCCGACCGACGCACAGTCGCGCGCCTGGCCGGAGATTGCGGCAGGCCGGCATGTCCTGGTAACCGCGCCCACGGGAAGCGGGAAGACGTTCACGGCCTTTCTCTGGGCACTGAACCAGTTGCTGACGGGGGCCTGGCCGCCCGGCGCGCCGCGGGTGCTCTATGTGTCTCCGTTGCGCGCGCTGAACAACGACATCCAGCGCAATCTGCTGGCGCCCCTGGCGGAGTTGACGCGGCGGTTTCGCGACGCCGGCCGAAACGCGCCCGAGCTGGCCGTCCTGACGCGCAGCGGCGACACCCCGCCGCACGAACGGCAGCGCATGGTGCGGCGCCCGCCCGATATCCTGATTACCACGCCCGAGAGCCTCAGCATCATGCTCAGTTCACCCCGCGCGCGGATGCTGTTCGCCGGGCTCCAAACCGTCATTCTGGACGAGATTCATGCGGTCGCGGGCGCCAAGCGCGGCACGCATCTCATCACATCCGTCGAGCGCATCGTGCCGATGGCCGGCGAATTCCAGCGGATTGCCCTGTCCGCAACGGTGCGCCCGCTGGAGACCATCGCGACGTTTGTGGGGGGATACCGCGCCACCGGAGAAGGGGTGGACACGGTCTACGAGCCGCGGCCGGTCGCCGTGCTGGCGTCGCGCGCCGAAAAACGGCTCGAGATCGAGGTCCGGTTTCCCGCGGACGATGGCGTGCCGCTTCCGGACGGCACGCGCATGCCCGGCCTGATGGGCGCCGTCGAACAGGTTATCCGGGAGCATCGCTCGACGCTGGTGTTCACGAACAGCCGCCGCATGTGTGAGCGCGCGACCCTGCTCATCAACGACGCGGCGGGCGAACTGGTCGCCTACTCGCATCACGGCTCGCTGTCGCGCGAACTGCGCGCGGTGGTCGAACAGCGACTCAAGAACGGCGAGCTGAGAGCTATCGTGGCGACGAATTCCCTCGAACTCGGCATCGACATCGGAGCGCTCGACCGGGTCGTGCTGCTCCAGACGCCGTTTTCCGTGGCGTCCGCCCTGCAGCGCATCGGCCGGGCAGGGCACCAGGTCGGCGCGGTCAGCCGGGGGATGTTGTTCCCTACGCACGAGCGCGATGTGCTTGAAGCGGCCGTCATGGCCAGGGCCGTGGCCGAACAGGACATTGAACCGTGCCGGCCGGTGACCGGCGCGCTGGATGTGCTCGCGCAGGTGATCGTGGCGATGGCGGGCGTCGAATCATGGAACCTGGACGCGCTGTTCCGGTTCATCCGCACATGCTGGCCGTACCGCGAGCTGTCGCGCCGGCAATTCAATCTGGTGGTTGACATGCTGGCGGGCCGGTACGCGGAATCCCGGCTGCGGGCGCTGTCGCCGGTGCTCTCGCTCGACCGGATAAGCAACACCCTCCGCGGCACGAGCGCCAGCCTGCGCCTCCTCTACCTCTCCGGCGGCACCATTCCGGACCGCGGTTATTACGGGCTGCGGCGCGCGGATTCGCGGGCGAAAATCGGCGAGCTGGACGAAGAATTCGTGTGGGAGCGCCGGGTCGGGCAGACGTTCACCCTGGGCGCGCATGCGTGGACGATCCAGGAAATCACCCACAACGACGTGCTGGTGGTCCCGGGCGACGCGACGCGGTCGGAGGCGCCGTTCTGGCGGGCGGAGGATCTGGCCAGGCCCTTCCATTTCTCACAGCGCATCGCGGCGTTTCTCGAACGGGCGGAGAAGGAGATCGAACGCGGCGGATTCGAGGAGATGCTGGAGCGCGAGTATGCCCTGGCGCCGGAAGCTGCCGAGAAGCTTGCGCGGTTTCTCAAACGCCAGCGCGCCGCGACCGGCGCTCCGCTGCCGCACCGGCGCCATCTGCTGGTGGAATACACCGCGGCCGAGCCGGGTTCGGACGTCGTCCAGGCGGTGCTGCACACGCTCTGGGGCGGCGCCTTGAACCAACCCTTCGCGCTCGCCCTTGCCCAGGCATGGGAAGAGACGCACGGCTACCGGGTCGAGGTCTTCGCCAACAACGATTGTGTGGCGCTGATGCTGCCCGAGGAAATCGATGCGCAGGCGCTGCTCGGCCTCGTGAAACCGGAGCGCATCGAGGCTCTGCTCCGAAAACGCCTCGAACAGTCCGGCTATTTCGGCGCGCGCTTTCGTGAAAACGCGGGGATTGCCCTGCAACTGCCGCGCCGCGGATTCGGACAGCGCATGCCGCTGTGGCTGAACCGGAGGCGCGCCCAGAAACTGCTCCACGCGGTCATGAAATACCCCGATTTTCCCATCCTGGCCGAAACCTGGCGGACCTGCCTCTGCGACGATTTCGATCTGGCCAATCTCAGACGGATGCTCGACGAGTTGCACAGCGGCGCCACGGCCGTATCCGGGGTGCTCACCCGCCAGCCCTCGCCGTTCGCCGAGTCCATGCTCTGGCGGCAGACCAACCTGTTCATGTACGTCGACGACACGCCGATGGCTGGGCCGCGTTCGCGGTTAAGCGACGAGCTGCTGGCCGAGGTGGCGCGAACCGCCGCGTTGCGCCCGGCGGTTCCCGCCTCCGTTGTGGCGGCGTTTGAAGCCAAAAGCCAGCGGCTCCATCCCGGGTATGCGCCCCTGTCGGCCGCCGACTTGCTCGATTGGGTCAAGGAACGGCTGCTTCTGGCCGAAGCCGAATGGAAGGTTCTGCTGGCCGCGGTGAAACGCGACGCGAATATCGAGCCGGCGGAGATTGCCGAGGCCTTGCGGGAGCGCGTGGTCTGGGTCGAGGGCCCCGGCCGCACGCGGCGCGTTGTGGCCGCGATCGAGTGCGTTCCCCGCATGGCGCGCGCGTTCGGGTGGCGTCTGGGCGCCGTGCGCTGTTTCGATCTGGCCGCGCCGGAACAGCGGATTCACCCGGTCTATCCCGAACCGGCCGTGACGTCTCCCGACGAACCCGCGTTGGCCGGGTGGCTCGCCGAATGGCTCCGGTTCTTTGGTCCCGTGCGTGATACCGCCCTCCATGAGGCGCTCCCCGTCGCCCCGGGGCGCATCGACGGTGCGCTCGAGGAGTTGACGGAATCCGGCGCGCTCGTGGTGGATCGGATCACCAGGGACGCGTCCGGAATGGAAATCTGCGATGCCGAAAATCTCGAAACCCTGCTGCGCATGGGCCGGGCTGCGGCGCGCCCGTCGTTCACGGCGCGGCCCGCGGAGGAATTGCCCCTCTTTCTCGCGCAATGGCAGGGCGTGCTCTCTGAACCGGCGGCCGGGGAGGGCCGCGACCCCGGGCGTCTCGAGACGGCGCTCGAACGGCTCTTCGGCTGCCCCCTCGCCGCCGAGCTTTTGGAGGGCGACGTGCTCCCCGCACGGGTGCCGGGATACCACACCGCCGCCCTCGACGCATTGACCCAGCAGACCGGCCTGATGTGGTTCGGATGCGGTCCCAGGCGCGTGGCCGTCGGCTTCTCCGAGCATGCCGAGCTGTTCCGGGCCGCCCCGGAGGCGCGTTCCGGAACTGAAACGGCGTTGTTCCCCGACCCGCGCGGACGGTACGCCTTCGAAGATCTCCTTCACGGGTCGCCAATGGACTCCGCGGCCTTGAGCGAGGCCCTCTGGCGCGGGGTGTGGGAGGGACGGGTCGCGAATGACAGTTTCGAGGCCCTGAGGAGGGGATTACAGACGAGGTTCCGTCCCGCCACGGTGCATGCAACGCATCGCCCCATCGGACGGCGGCGCGCGTTTGACCGGTGGAGAGCGACGCGGCCATTCGCGGGCGCATGGTATGAACTGCCCCCGCCCTTCGACTCCGCCGATCCGCTTGACCGCGAAGAAGCCAACAAGGAACGCGTGCGGGTGCTGCTTGACCGCTACGGTGTGCTGTTCCGCGAATTGCTGGATCAGGAGCCGCCCCACATCCGGTGGGGCGCGCTATTCCGCACCCTGCGCCTGATGGAATTGTCCGGCGAAGTGGTGGCCGGACAGTTTTTCGATGGCATTCACGGGCCTCAATTCGCGGCGCCGGACGCCTTCCGGACACTTCAGTCGGGACTCGCGGCGGACGCGATATACTGGCTCAATGCGGCGGATCCCGCGTCCCTCTGCGGAGTGCCCGTCACGGGTTTGAGGGCCGCTTTGCCGAAACGCCTGGCCAGCACGCACCTCGTCTACCAGGGCACGTGCCTGGTGGCGGTGTCGGAGCGCAACGCGGCACGCATCACGTTTCATACCGGCGCGGAGGAGCCCCGGTTGCCGGACTACCTCGGCGTATTCGAACACCTGCTGGCCCGTTCGTTTCTTCCGCGCGCGTCGTTGCGGGTCGAGACCATCAATGGCTCTCCGGCGACGAACAGCCCCTATCTCGACGCATTTCGCCGGCGATTCGACGTCGCGCCCAGCCCCGGACACGTGACCCTGCGGCTCCGGACCTGACGAAGATGCGACGGGGACTGTGTATCCGCCACGGGCCTGCTATACTCTCGAGGACTGGAACCGCCAACAGGAGCACCACCGATGCGTCGTCGCGCATTTCTTGCCGCCGCCGGGTTGGGCGTAATGGGAGCCGCGCGGGCCGGGGAGCCGCCCGCGGCGCCGGAGGAGCGCGCCTGGCCCGATGTTGCCATTACCGACACCCACGTGCACTTCTGGGACCCCGCCCATCTGCGCTACCCCTGGCTTGATGGTTCCGAACTGCTTAACAGGCCGTATCTCCCCGAACACTACACCGAGGCGGCCCGTCCCGTAACCGTCGACCGGATCGTCTTCGTTCAGGCGGCGTGCCGTACGGAACAGGCCGCCGCCGAGGTGGCGTGGGTGACCGGGCTGGCGCAACAGGACGCGCGCATCCGGGGTATCGTCGCCGACGCCCCCCTGGAAAACGGCGACACGGCGGCGCCCCTGCTCGAATCCTATGCGCGGAATCCCCTCGTGAAAGGCGTACGGCGGTTTCTGCGCGAGGGCATCGCCGACGGGATGCTCACGCCCGGCTACGTGCGGGGGGTCGAGTTGCTGGGGCGCAACGGGTTGTCTTGCGACCTCGGCGTCGGCCGTGGCGAAATGCCCCTCGCGACCGGTCTCGTGAAGCGGTTCCCTGACGTGCAGTTCCTGCTTTGCCACATCGGCGTGCCGGACATCAGGAACCGGCAGCTGGACCCCTGGCGCGAGGAATTGCGCGCGCTGGCGGCGCTTCCGAACGTGGTCTGCAAACTGTCCGGCATGGCCACGCTGGCCGACCCGGAACGCTGGACCCGGGACGATCTCGCCCCCTTTTTTGCCCATGTGTTTGAGTGTTTTGGTTTTGAGCGGACCCTGTTCGCGAGTGACTGGCCGGTGATGCTGAGCGCCACGACCTATCCGCGCTGGGTCGAGACCGTCTTGTGGGCCATCCGCGGCTGTTCCGGCGCCGAGCAGCGGCTGCTGTTCCGCGATACCGCGGCGACATACTACCGGCTGGGCGCGTGAACCGGCGCGTCAGGCCTTGAGGGCCCCCGCGGTGATGCCCTGGATGAACGACCGCTGAAACACGAGAAACGCGACGATCAGCGGCAGGGTCACGAGCAGGCCGCCCGCCATCACCATGCCGTACGGGGTGCGGAGCTCGCCGTGCAGCAGGTAGATGAGCAGCGGCATGGTATACATGGTTTTTTCCCGCAACACGATGAACGCCCACATCAGGTTGTTCCACGAACTGATGACCACCAGGATGCCGAGTGCAGCCAGCGCGGGCCGGGCAATGGGAAGGGCCACCCGCCAGTAGATCCCGAACTCGCTGCAGCCGTCAATACGCGCCGCGGCGAGCAGATCGTCATGGACGTTCGCGGCGATGTACTGCCGCATCCAGAAAATGCCGAAGGCGTTGGCCGCGCCCGGCAGGATCATCGCCCAGTACGTGTTCACGAGGTGCAGCCGCGTCAGCACGATGAAGACCGGGATCAAGGTCACCGCCGCCGGGATCATCATGGTGCCCAGCACGAACGCAAACAGCTTGTCCCGTCCGGGTGCGCGGGAGAATTTCGCGAACGCATACCCGCCCATCGAACACAGGAACAGCGCCAGGAGCGTGTGCCCGCCCGCGATGACGCACGAGTTGACGAAGGCCCGGGCGATGGGCGTGGTGCGGAAGACGTCCGCGAAATTCTGCACGACCACCGGATCCGGAACGAACTGCGGGGGCAGCACGAAGATCTGCGCCTTGGTTTTGAATGCCGAGATGAGGAGCCAGTAGAAGGGAAACACAAAGAGCGCCACGACCGCCAGCATCGCCGCGTAAATGACTGCCTGTTTCAGCGCTTTCCAGAACATCGCGTCAATCCGTCGCCGGTTTGCGCCATTTCAGAATCACCAGGGACACCACAAAGACCGCAATCGCTACCGTGTAGGCCGCGCTTGACGCGAACCCGAACCGGAAGTCCATAAACGCCAGATTGAACAGGTACAGGCCAAAATTGGTCGACGAGGTTCCCGGGCCGCCCTGCGTCATGACGAACACCTCGTCAAACATATAAACCGTGCCAATGAGCGACATGATCCCGCAGAAGACGAGCGTGGGCCGCATCAGCGGCAGGGTAATGTGGCGCATGCGTTGCCAGCGCGTCGCCCCGTCGATGATCGCCGCTTCGTAGTAGTCGTCCGAAATGCCCTGCAGTCCCGCAAGCATCAGGACCATGTTGTAACCCGTCCACCGCCACACCAGGAGGAGCGCAACCGAGATCTTCGACCAGGCTTCGCTCTCGAGCCAGGGGATCGGGGCCATGGGACCGCCGGGGAAGAGGCCGGTCAGCGCACGCAACCCATAATTGAACAGGCCGGACTCGGCGCTGTAGAGCAGGGTGAACACAATCGCGACCACCACCATGGGCGTGATGCACGGCATGAATACCCCGACACGGAACAGTCCCCGGAGACGCAGCCGTTTCGAGTTGAGGAGGCTCGCGAAGAGAAAGGCCAGCACAAACATGGGCGGCACGTACATCAACCCGATGACCAGCGTGTTCCACAGCGCCGTATAGAACATCCCGTCGGAAAACAGCATGACGAAATTCTCGAGTCCAACGGAGACCGGCGCCGTGAGACCGTCCCATTTCATGAAGCTCAAATAGAGGGAGAAGATGAGGGGATAGAGGCCGAATACGGCAAACAACAGGAAAAAAGGCGAGATGAAGAGATAGAAATGCCGGTAGCGCCACACCTCGCGCCAGAAGCTGCCCCGGTATCGCGCCGCGCCGGCCATGTCACCCGCCCTCCACGGGTTCATGGCCCGGGGCGATCGCGCGTCCGAGCTGGCGTTCAAGTTTTACGGCCATCTGCGACAGAAAGACCGTGTGGTCCAGCTTCTTCGTCTCCCACGCGCTCAGCGCCTGCGTAATGTAGCGCATGGCCTCGTTCCAGTCCTTTGTGCGGGTCAGCGTCGGGATCCGCTCGATATCCTGAGCGAACAGGCGCCGCACCTTCTGGCCGCCGTAGAACGGGTCGGGCTCGTCGAACAGGGGGTCGTCAAACGCGGTCATCAGGCACGGGAACAGGTCGAAATTGCGGTACTGCGCGATCTGGGCCTCCCTCGTGCAGAGCACATGCTCCACGAATTTCCAGGCCGCTTCCTTGTCCTGGCACTGGTCGGGGATCACCAGCACGGACCCGCCGAGGTTGCTGGTGCGCAGGCCGCCGGGCGACACGGCCGGCAGCCGGAACACGCCCCAGTTTCCCGCCGTCGGTGCGGCGTAATCCTTGATCGAACCGCCCAGCCAGACCGCCAGGGGATAGGTGGCGATCGTGTCATTCTGAAATGAGGCGTAATACTCCGGACCCGCCGTGTTGATCGGCACCGCGATGTCCGCTTCGAGGATCGCCCGGAGGACCTCCAGCGCGGCCACGTTCTCCGCCGAACGAATGATGATCCGGCCCTCCCGGTCGAAAATGCCGCCGCTCGTCTGCTGCATCAGCATTTCGAAAAACGGGAAGAGTCCCGACACCGAGAGCGCCAGCATGCGGGTCTGTCCATCCGAGGCTTCGGCCATACGTTTGCCGGCTGCGACGTAATCGGCCCAGGTCTCGATGGATTCCGGCTCGATGCCGTACCGCGCAAACAGATCGCGCTTGTAAAACACCGCGCAGGGCCCCATGTCCCACGGAATGGCATAGACGCGGCCTTCGTGCAGGCAGTTCTCCCAGAAGGACGGGGAGAACGCATCGGCATAGGGCGCCGCCCTGTCGGTCAGGTCCATAAGCGCGCCGCTGGGGGCGAATTTGGGGGCGTCGACCAGTTGCAGCTGCGAAATGCCCGGCGCGCCTACTCCCGCGATCAACGACAACAGAAAACGGGACTGCATCTGCGCGCCGGTCATGTCGATGCGGATCTCGATGCCGGGGTGCTGCCGCTCGAATTCAGGCACGAGGGCCATCAGGCTGCCCGCCGCGATGTTCCAGCTCCAGACCTCCACGCTTACGCGCTGTCCGTCGGGCGCCGGCGGGGGCGGCGTCTGAAGACAGCCCGCCAGAAGCATCGGCACAAGGAGCAGCAACGACCTGATTCTGCGTGCCCGCGGGGCAGGACGTCGGGGTTTCTTCATGTGTCCGGCCATCATTGAATCGTGCGTCCCTTGAAATCAGGGTGTTTTGGCGTGGAGCGCCTCGTACGCCGCGTCCGGGTAATCGGTGAACATGCCGTCAATATCATACTCGAAGAAGAAGTGCTGCAACTCGGCTCTAAACGACGGGTAGGGTGAAGCGACGGATTCTCTGGCGAACGTGTAGGGGTGGACCTGCAATCCCGCGGCGTGGGCGAGCGCGACGATTTCGGGGCGCTGCTCGAGCAGGCCGCGCGCCGGTCCGATGCCCTGGGCGTACGCGGCAGCCTGCGCCAGCCCTTCCGCCTGCAGCAGGGGTTGCTCGGGGTCTTTCCCCCCGATGAGCAGTATCTGCGGGAGTTGCGAGCCGAGCTCGGTGCGCAGGAGTTTCAGCGAATCGGCTTCGAAGCATTGCACGTAGATGCGCGAATCCGGACGGTTGTACCCGTAGCGTGCGACCAGTTCCAGGAACGCCGCTTCCATGGGCAGGCCCTGTCCCCGGTGCCAGGCCGGTTGTTTCAGTTCAGGGTAGATGCCCACGTCGCGCCCGGTGGATGCGTTCAGGGCCTGGATCAGTTCAATGGCCTCAACGAACGTCGCCACGCGAAACCCGTCCAGACGCGGCTCGAACCGGACCGGCGTTCTGGATTCGGCGCGCAACTGCCGGATCTCCGCCAGCGTAAAATCCGCCGCATAGTACTTGCCGTTGTCCCGTTTCCGATCCGGAAAGACCTCATCCACGTTGGTGGTGTCCTCAAGCTCGATGTCGTGCAGGCAGATAAACTGACGGTCTTTCGTGAGCACGAGATCCTGCTCGATGTAGTCCGCGCCCAGCGCATAGGCCATGGCGTAGGCGGCGAGCGTGTGTTCGGGCAGGTACCCGCTGGCGCCGCGATGGGCGATCACGATCTTGGCCGGCTGCAGCGGGCCGGCGTTCGGATGGGGCAGCGCGTCCGTGTCCGCGGAGGGCGGAGGCGTCTCCGCTCCCACGACCGGCGCGCAGAAACCTGCCAGGACCATAACAATTGTCAGATACCGTTTCCCGATTCGTCGTGCAGTCATCATGCTCTCCTTGGTATTGAATCGCACTCGCGTGTTGGCAATACTACGGTTTATGACGTCGTCCGGGCAATTCCCCCGAAGCGCGCTGTCTTCTTCACAATGGAGGCGAGTATGCAAATCTCGAGAACGGTACCATACATTCTGGCGGCAGGCCTCATGGTGTCCACACTGCATGCAGCGGCGCTTCCCGAGGGCGCGGCCCTTGTCGAGGCGTTCGACAGCGGTGACGCGCTCGCCAGGATCGAGCCCAAAGACGCGACCTGCCGGCTCGTTCCCGTCTCCGGCGCCGCGGGCGCCGCGCTGGAGCTGACCTTCGAGCCGGCGGCGCGTCCGGGCATCGCGTTGCGTGGTCCGGAAGCGGGCTGGGACTGGACGTCCGCGGCGGGTCTCGCGCTCCGGGTCACCAACCCGGGGGATGCAGCGCTCACGCTGGAGATCACGGCGTTCGGCGCGACCGCCGACGGCCATGCGCGCACCATGGACGGAAAAGCGGTCATTGGGGCAGGCCAGACCGACTGGCTCCGCGTCTACTTCAGCAACAACGGCCGCGGCCCGTACTGGGGCATGCACGGCATCCCGGTGATTGGCCCGGTTTCACGCACCATGCCCGGCGCAACGAGCGAAGGCCGGCTCACGGCCGCGTCCAGCATCACCGTGGTCGTGCGGGACCCGGGAAGACCGGGACGCCTGCTCCTGGATGATTTGCTCACCTTCCAGGAGGACAGTCCCGTCGCGCTGGTCGTGCCCATGCCGTTTGTGGACGCGTTCGGGCAGTTCATCCATGCCGAGTGGCCCGGAAAGATCCACGCGGAAGGCGAGTTGCAGGAACAGCTCGCGCGGGAACGGGCCGCGCTCGACGCGGCGCCGGCGCTGAACGGCCGGGACGCGCTGGGCGGCTGGGCCGACGGGCCGCAACTCGAGGCCACCGGTTGGTTCCGCACCGAAAAACACGAAGGCAAGTGGTGGCTGGTCACGCCTGAGGGGCATCTGTTTATGTCGTTGGGCGTAAACTGCATTTACCCGGGCAACGCGACGTTTGTAAGCGGCCGGGAGACCTGGTTCGAGCGAATTCCGGAGAGCGGCGGCCCGTTCGGCGAGTTCCTGGACAGCAATCAGCGCGCCATGATGCTGGCCGAGGCCATCGGCGGCGAGGGACAGACGCTCCGGTTCTATGCCATGAACCAGAAACGCAAGTTTGGCGATGCGTGGGAACGGGAGTTCCGCGCATTGGCATTGAAACGGCTTCCGGCCTGGGGGTTCAATACCATCGCGAACTGGTCCACGCGCGAGGTCCTCGGAGAGAGCACCATGCCCTTCACCGTGACCTCAGGCTCGCGCGGCGGCCGCATGCTCGAGGCAAGCTCCGGATACTGGGGGAAAATGATGGATGTGTTCGACCCCGAGTTTCCCGGGCGTGTGGATGAGAATATCCGGCGCGATTCCGCGCCCTTTGCCGCCAACCCGCTCGTCGTAGGCTATTTCGTTGACAATGAGATGTCGTGGACGTCCATCGCAGCCTCGACCCTCAGTTGTCCGCCCGACCAGCCCGCGCGGGCGGTCTTCATCGACCGCCTGAAAGCAAAATACGACACGCTCGACGCGGTCAATGCCGCCTGGGGCGCCGCGGCCAAATCGTGGGACGCCCTCCGCCTGCCCGACCGGCAAACGGATGCCTGCAAAGCCGACGCCGAGGCGTTCGAATATGCCTTCGCGCACCACTATTTCCAGACCATCGCCGAGGCCATCGACCGGCACGCCCCGAACCAGCTCTACCTCGGCTGCCGCTTCACCCCGTTCTATTGTCCCAAGCCCGTGTTGCAGGCGTGCGCGGACGTGGTGGACGTCGTCAGCATCAACTTCTACCTGCCGATGGTGCCGCCTTCCGTGTTGAGCGATATCGACAAGCCGGTGGTGATCGGCGAGTTCCATTTCGGCGCTCTGGATCGGGGCATGTTCCATACCGGCCTCGTTGCCGCGGCCAATCAGGATGGATGCGGCGAACTCTACGCCCAGTACATCAGGAGCGTCGCCGAGCATCCGAACTTCGTCGGGTGCCATTGGTTCGAGTACGTCGATCAACCCCTGACCGGGCGCCACATGGACGGCGAGAACTACAGCATCGGCCTCGTGAGCGTGGTCGACGTGCCCCACGAGCCGTTCCTGAGCCATGTCAAGGAAGCCAATGCCGGCATCTACGCGCACAGGCTGGCGAAATAGCCTTCACGGGCGCGTAAGCAGTCTGCTCCGGGACCCCGGGACGGGCTCGAAGAATAGCGGCAGGGCCGCCCGGGCGGCTCGCCTATCCGAATCGCGCCCGGGTGTTCGTCTTGTTTTTGCCTTTGCACGGTGTATCTGCGACAATGTCTCGAAAAACCGCATGAGGAAGGGGAGACCTGCCATGAAATCGTTGCGCGCGTATTCGCTGGTGCTTGCTGCCGTGGCCCTGGCGGCGTTTGTGGGGGCGGCACAGGCCGAAGAGGCCGTGTTCCGCATCGGCATGATCGGATTGGACACGTCGCACGTGCCCGCGTTCACCAAGACCTTCAACGACCCGGGCGCGCCGGACCACATCCCCGGATTCAAGGTGGTTGCGGCGTTCAAGGGAGGCAGCAGCGACATCGAATCCAGTGCCAGCCGTGTGGACGGATACACCGAGCAGATTCGCGATACGTACGGCGTGAAGATCGTCGACACGATCGAAGAGCTGTGCACACTCGTGGACGGCGTGATGCTGGAGAGCGTGGACGGGCGCCCGCATCTCGAACAGGCGCGGCCGGTCATCAAAGCGGGGCTCCCCCTGTACATCGACAAGCCGGTGGCGGGTTCACTGGCCGATGCCATCGAGATTTACCGGCTCGCCAAAGAGCACAACGTTCCCTGCTGGAGTTCCTCCTCGTACCGCTACTACCCCGGGCTGGTGGAGATGATGCAGAAGGATTTCGGCGAGCTGCGCGGCGCCATTTCGTACGGTCCCGCCACCGTGGAAGAGCATCATCCGGACCTGTTCTGGTATGGCGTCCACGCCACCGAGGCGCTGTTCACTGTGATGGGACCCGGCGTGCAGACCGTGGTGCGGACCCACACCGAGAATACCGACGTGGTCACCGGCGTCTGGGAAGGCGGCAAGGTGGGCACCCTGCGCGGTCTGCGCAACCAGGCGACGCCGAACCAGGTCATCATCTTCGGCACGAAGGACGTCGTGCTCCAGGGGTCCGGAAGCGGATACGGGCCGATGCTGGTCGAAGTGGCGAAGTTCTTCAAGACGCGCGAAGTCCCCGTGTCTCCGCGTGAGACCATCGAGATCTTCGCGTTCATGGAAGCCGCCGACGAGAGCAAACGCCAGGGCGGCGTGCCCGTCAGCATCGCCGACGTGCTCGAGAAGGCGTCCGGCGGAAAGCCGCTTCCCTGCGACGTGCCTGCCCCGGCGCCGGCGAACGAGGGTTCCTGAGCAGGCCCTGTGGCAGCGGAGGCTACACGGGTTGCGCGCGCCGTAACCAGCGCAGCGCGAGACCTCGCTTTTTCAGGCGGTCGAGCAACACCGCGCCCAGGATAACGAACCCCAACACGACATTCTGCGTGTAACTCTCGACGTTGGTCAGGTTCATGCCGTTTTGAATGACGGCAATGATGAACGCGCCGATCAACGTGCCGGGAATGCGGCCCTCGCCTCCAGACAGGCTGGTGCCGCCCACGACGGCCGCCGCCACGATGTAGAGTTCGTACATCGGCGCGTACGTTCCCGCGCCGCCTTTCAATTGCGATGCCATGACGATGCCGCCCAGGCCGGCCAGGGCCCCCGTGGCGGTGTAGACGAACATCAGCACGCGACGGTTGGGGATGCCCGAAAGCCGGGCGGACTCGGGATTGCCCCCCACGGCGTAGATGTGCCGGCCGAGACGCGTCTTGCTCATGAGCACCCAGGCCAGAGCATAGATCACGAGCATCAGGGCCACCGCCGCCGGGATGCCCGGACCGATGCTGCCCCGGCCCAGCCACGTGAACCGCTCGGGAAACTCATAGATCGGCCGCCCTTCCGAGAGGATGTAGGCGAATCCCCGCGCCACGAGCATGATGGCCAGCGTCGCGATAAACGGCGGGAGCTCGAACCGCGTGATCATCAGGCCCGAGAAAGAGCCGAAACTCGCACAGATCGCGATCCCGCCCAGCGATGCCGCCATCAGCGTCGCCGTCGAGGCGTCCACCCCGCCGTTGCGGCGAACCAGCCACGCCGTGACCACCGTGGACAGCGCGATCAGGCTGCCTACCGAAAGATCAATGCCTCCGGTGATGATCACCATGGTCATGCCGGCCGCCACGATGGCCATCACCGCGATCTGGTTCGCCACATTCAGCAGGTTGTTGGTCTTCAGAAACGTCGGCCAGGTGTGACTGGGCGGCGCCACGAGCGGGACATCTTCAAGGCCGGGAAGATTGCCCTGGATCCGCGCTACCGTGGCGTGGGCCTCGCGAGTCGTGAAAATGCGTACCGGCGTTTTTCCTTCCGCCAGAAGCTTCTCAAAGGCGGCGCGCACTTCGCGAGGGCTTCCGGCCGCTACGGTCACCTCGAGGTCTCGCTGCCCCAGCAGGCGGGCCAGACGTTCCGTGAACGCCGCATCGGCTCCCGTATCGCCTGCCGCGGCAGCCACCGGCCCCGCCAGCGTGTCCGTCAACTGTGCCGCGATGGCTTCAGCCGCGTCCGCGCCTTCCGGATACGTCTCCGTCAGTGTCGCGACGGAAAAATAGGCGCACAGCAGCACGAGGATGAACAGCATCCCGTAATTCGAGACCAGGCGAGACCATGTCGCGCTCGATAGACGCACCCTATCCCCCAATCGCACCCGGCTTGACGGCTGTTGACCTCATTCGATGCCGCGAAACCGGCTTACTCCTCAGGACTCTCCTTTGTGAACAAGGCGCAGGGAATCAGTATCTCGCCGGGAATCTCTTCGCCGGCCATATACTTCGCGATGACTTCGATGGTCTTCCGGCCGATCTCGTCTGGCTTCTGGATCACGTCGGCGTGGAGTTTGCCCGCTTTGATGGCCTGGCGCGCCTCGGGAACCGCGTCGAACCCCACGATCTTGACCCCGCCCTGCCGGTTCGCTTTTTCGACCGCGGCCAGGGCGCCCAGGGCGGAATCGTCGTTGATCCCGAAGATCCCGTCGAGGTCGGCGTGCGCCTGCAGGATGTCTTCCGCGGCCTTGAATGCCTTGTCCTTCACACCACCCCCCGGCAGCACCGCGACAATCTCCACCTCGGGCGTGCCGGCCAGCGCTTCCCGGAATCCCTGGGTGCGCATGAGCACCGATTCGACCTCGGGATTGTCGATGATGGCCACCTGCCCGGAACCGCCGATGGCTTCCCGCAACGCCTGCGCTGCCAGGCGTCCCCCTTCAAGGTTGTCCGTGGCCACATGGCATTTCACGTCAACCCCTTCGGCCAGGCACTTGATGTCTGCCGTGAACACGGGGATTCCGGCGGCGTTGGCGGCTTTCACGGACGTGCCAATGGATGTGGAGTCCGCCGGACACACGACAATGGCGTCGACTTTGCGGACGATGAAATCGGCGATCTGGTCTTTCTGACGGGCCACGTCGAATTCACCTGTCGAAACCAGCAGTTCAAACCCCTGCGCCTCGGCCTCCGCGAGCATCGCGGCCTCGAGGTCCTGGTAAAAGGGGTGCGTGCGCGTCAGCAACGCCACACCGATCGTCGCTTCAGCCGCCGGTGCTCCCGTCCGCGGGCTTTCCAGGCTTCGCGGCGCTTGCGATGCGGTGTCCGGGCCTCCGCAGCCCGCGAGCGCCGTCAGAACCACAACCGCCGCGGTCAAACCATGCGTCTTCATCGCGTTCCTTCCTCTGGGTTTGGTGTCCCATCCGCACATCTGCCGGCGCGAAACCGCACCGTCGCTCGTCCTGCCGCGACACCATCTTACTATCCTCTGGAGGCACTGGCAACGCCAAACGGGCACGTTCCCGCCGCGAATTGCGGGTGTGGCCGGTCCATCTCAAGCCCAATGCGGGCATGCCATGGTCATGAGGGGCCGTTTCCTGCTACACTGGAGGCATGGAGAGTCGCGTACGCACATTTCGGACACATGGCGAAGCCGAACGGGCCGATCGGGCCTATTACCGGGCGTTGACGCCGCAACAACGGCTCGATCTGCTGCTGGAACTGGTTGAAAGGGGCAACCATGGCACTGCATCCCGACTTGCGCGCGTTTATCGAATTGTTAAACTCCCACCGCGTTGAATACGTCGTTGTGGGCGCGCATGCCATGGCCTACCATGGTTGCCCGCGCTACACGGGCGACATCGATCTCTTCCTGCGGGTATCCAGCGAGAACGCCACACGCATGGAACGGTCCATCCGCGCGTTCGGGTTCGCGGACACCGGACTTACCGCGAAGGACTTCTCCGAGGCACATCAGGTCATCCAGCTCGGGTTTCCGCCCAACCGCATCGATCTGCTCACCTCGCTGACCGGCGTGACATTTGACGATGCGTGGGCCGAAGCCGTCAGCGCGGAGCTCGAAGGGCTTCCCGTCAGGATGCTGAGCCGCGACCACCTGATTGCAAACAAGAAGGCGCTCGGCAGGGCCAAAGACTTTGCCGATCTCGAATGGCTGGAAGGCCAATAGGGCGGGCGGACGTCCGGCGGGCCTGATGCCGCACAGAAACAACCGGCGGCCGCGGGAACACCCCCGCGGCCGCCGTCGTCATGCCGCACGAATTCCCGGGCGTCAGTACGGATTGTTCGCAATCGCCAGGAAATTCATCATCGCCACCCAGGACGCGCAGATGGGGAATTCGCCCGGGTACCGCACAAATTCCACGTGCCCATCCATATACAGAATGTTGCCGCCGCCGGGCAGGTGGTTGAACGACGGAGTACCGGCGACCGGGTCCGTCGGCCACACCGAAATGTCCCACATGACCACCAGCTCACTCTGCGCCAGCGTACTGGACGACGGGTTGTTGATGTCCGTGACCATGAACCGCTCGATGCCTTCGCGGAGACGGTAGATGGTCTGGCCGTCGAGAAGACTGATGTCGTTTTCGTGAAGGGCTGCCCACAAGGGGTCATTCTGCGGCAGGCGCGTGCCGACCGGAAGGTTATTCACCGTCAGGCCCTGGGCAACGCCTTGCAGGAACGCCAGGCTGCTCACCAGCGGGTTGAAGTTGACGTCGTTCAGCATGTCCAGATCCGGCAGGTAGTGTTTGGGCTGGACCGCCCAGCCGAAATACTGGTACGAAATGTCCCAGAACCGGCAGGGTTCGATCTGGTTGGTGGTGCTGTAGACGCCGAAATAATACTCAAACTCGTCATCCTGCGGATCCGACGGGCATTTGGCGATGTTCACGTCGGTCCAGTATTCCGGGTACAAGGCCGGCCCGTCCGGGAACACGTGGTTCTGGTTGATGAAGGGGCCCACTTGGGAATTCACGATGCCGTCCAGACAGGTCCCCGCATGTTTGCGCTCCATCGGAGGCCATTTTTCGCCCGGGGATTCGTTGGCGTACATCTTGAAAATCAGGCCAAACTGCTTGAGGTTATTGGCGCAGCTGGCGCGTCGCGCTGCTTCGCGCGCGCGCGACAGTGCAGGGAGCAGGATCGCCGCCAGAATACCGATGATCGCGATGACGACGAGCAGCTCGATCAGGGTGAAACCGCACTTCTTCATGAACGCTCTCCTTTCCTGAACAACACAGCCGCATTGCACGCCCATGTGACGGCAAACCCGTCGAAGGAGAGGCCGCGTTTCGGGGATGGCGTCGCCCGAGAGAACTCCTGGCATCTTTGCAACCCGTGCGCCAGGGAGAAAAGCAGCGCGCAGCGCGCCGGTCCTGGGCCGGCTGCAACCACGATATCGCATGAAACCGGACCACGACCCCAAGGCCCGTTGCGAGCGCGCCGCTCTTCAACTCCCGTACGCTCACCCACGCAGCCCGATCTCCCTGCATGGGCTCTCATCACCTGAATTTTACGACGAAAGGTCGAATTTGTCCGCCCGTTTTCTGGACATTCGAGGTTTTTGTTCAGAACACAGGGCGTATTCGCATAATTCGTGGTTTGACCAGGACTCGAACCGCGCCATAACATCAATCTCCACAAATAGTTAGTATCGTTATTCTCCCAAGTCCCGTTCGGGGCCTCCCTCTTGTTTTTCCCGGGCCGATTCGGTAGAACGGTTGAAATTGGCCTTCAAACCACCATGCAGCTTGTCTGTGCGTGAGGGGGTATGCATGCCCGTATTTGTCTTGCCGTTTGTTGTTCTGGCGGCCGCTGCGGCGGTCAACGCTCCGACCGTAATCGTTGACGTGGATATCAACGACGAGGTCTACGGCCGCCCGCAACCCATGACCGAGGCCGACGTGGAGGCCCTTGTGGGCCGTCTGCACGAGAGCGGGTGCGAGGCCCTCCTGATTCGCATGGGGTACCTGGGGCTGTTGCCGTACCGCACCTCGCTGAGCTATCCCATGCAACTCGATGAGGACCACGCCCGGCTCCATCAATCGACCATGCTTGGCGACGTGGAAGCGTACATCTCGCTCCGCAAAGAGGTCCTGGACCGGTACCGGGCGTTCATCGACGCATGCAATCCGCCCGAGGCGTTCATCGAGGCCGCCCACAAGCGCGGCATGAAAGCCATGGTGTGGATTGACATGTACGACAACTTCTATCCGGGCTACCGCTCGAAGTTTCTCGAGGAGAATCCTGATTGTGTCTGGACGGCCCGCGACGGGAAACTGCGGTTTCCGGGGCTGATCAGTTACGCCTTTCCCGAGGCGCGCGCGTTCTGCGTAGCCCAGGCAAAGGAGTTGCTTGCGCTCGGCGCCGACGGCATCCACTGTTCGACCAGCGCGCATTGCCGTCACGTGCCCAATTCGCACAAAACCGATTTCTACGGTTACGAACAGCCCGTTGTGGAGGCGTTCCAGGCGCGCTACGGCGTCGACATCCGCACCGCTGAGGATTTCGACCGGGAGGCATGGCACGACATCAAGGGCGAGTTTGTCGTGCAGCTTTACCGGGAACTGGCCGAGCTCTGCCACGGCCAGGGCAAGGAACTCTGGATCGGACTCCAGCTCGGCCGGCATACCCAGTTCACGGTCGACCCCCATTTCAGCACGCACAAGGTGGTGTGCTATAGCAATCACTGGAAGACCCTGGTTGATGAAGGAATCGCGGACGCCTTCATTCTCGCGGATTACGAGATCGCGTCAAGTCCCGGACACGCGTACTGGTCGGTAAAGCCCGATATCCAGCGTGCCGAAGGGCAGGACCTGTTTCAATGGGCCGCCGCGCATTACCGGGAGTACTGTGCCGGCAAGACGAAACTCTACCTGTTCTCGGAGTGGCTTCCCGCGGACCCCTCCGCACTGGATCAGCGCATGAAGGACTGGGCATCGCGCGTGCTTGAAAACGGGTTCGACGGGATCGACGTCCATGAAGCCTGGAATTTCGAGGGCCCGCCCGAGAACATGGATGTACTGAAACGGTTTTCCGACAGGCTCACGGGGCGAACCCCGTAGAGCTGATGGGGGAGGCGGTCATGGTCACTTCATGCAAGCGGGCATGCAACGAAAACCGGCGGTTCCTGGCGGTCGCGGTGGCTTTTTTTGTGGCATTCACGGGACTCTGGCCGGCCGCGGCGTTCGCCGCCGTCTTTGACGTTCGCGAACACGGCGCGGCGGGCGATGGCGAGACCCTCGACACCGCGGCCATCCAGAAGGCCATCGACGCGTGCCACGAAGCCGGCGGGGGAATGGTGGTTCTCGGTCCCGGCCGCTATCTTTCCGGCACGCTGTTCCTGAAGAGCCGCGTACGGCTGTATCTGGAGGCCGGGGCGGTGCTCCTGGGCAGCACGCGTCTCGAGGATTACCCGGAAACCGTCCAGGAATTCCGTTCCTATACCGACAATTACACGACGCGGAGCCTGCTGTACGCTGAAAAGGCCGAGGATGTCGGCCTGGAAGGCCCCGGCGTTGTCGACGGTCAGGGCGCCGCGTTCTCGGGCGAGTATAAGGTGCGGCCGTATCTGATCCGCATCGTCTCGTGTCGTAACGTCCGCATGAGGGATGTTACCTTGCGCGACAGTCCCATGTGGACCGTTCACTTCCTCGATTGCGACGCGGTGACGGTCGACGGGGTCACGATTCGCGCGCGGGTCAATAAGAACAATGACGGCCTCGACATCGACTGTTGCGAGAACGTGGCCATCAGCAACTGCGACATCTGCAGCGGCGACGACGCCATCGTCCTCAAGAGCACGGCGTTCCGGCCCACGAAGAACGTCGTCATCACCAACTGCCTTCTCAGCAGCCAGTGCAATGCCCTCAAAATGGGCACGGAATCCAACGGCGGCTTTCAGCAGATCGCCATCAGCAATTGCGTGGTCTACGACAACGGCCTGGCGGGCGTCGCGCTCGAGGTGGTTGACGGCGGCGTCATGGACGGCATTGTCGTCTCGAACCTGGCCATGAAGAATGTCGGATGCCCGCTGTTCATCCGGCTCGGCAATCGCGCGCGGCCCCCGGTCAAAGGCATGGACCCTCCCGGGGTGGGCCTGCTGCGTAACGTGACCGTGACCGCCATCGAAGCCTCCGGCGCCGGCCCCGTCGGGAGCTCCATCACCGGCATCCCCGGCCATTGCGTCGAAAATGTGACTCTCAGCAACCTGCGCTTCTCCTTTGCCGGCGGCGGGGAAGCGAGCGATGCCCCCTACGGCGTCCCCGAAAACGAGGACAAGTATCCCGAGCACTCCATGTTCGGTCCGTTGCCCGCTTACGGCTTCTTCGTGCGCCACGTGCGCAACCTGCGCCTGGAAAATGTCGAGGTTGCCTTCGAGCAGTCCGATGGCCGGCCCGCCCTGCTTTGCGATGACGTCCAGGGACTCGATATCGACGGCTTTCGAGCTCAGGCGGCGCCGGGACAGCCCATGCTCTTCGGCTGCCGCAACGTCCGGGACGCCCTGATCCGCGGCTGCATGGTCGGGGAGAACGTCGAGACCTTCCTGTGCCTCGACGGCGCCGAGAACCGGAACGTCGTCCTCGACGCCAACGCCATTCCGGAAGGCGTGCGGGCCCTGGCTGGTCCTCACGAGGAATAGCGCGGCACACGCCCCGGGACCGTCACGCGCCACGACTTGCGCCATTATTTCTTATTTGGTATAATTGCCAAGCAACCGAGGAGGCACCCATGGACCCAAAGACCCTGGCACGGTACGAGGCGCGGGCGCGCATCATCAAGGCTATGGCCCATCCCACCCGGCTGTTCCTGGTGGATGAGCTGGCCAAAGGCGAAAAGTGCGTGTGCGAACTGACGGAACTGGTCGGTGCGGACATCTCGACCGTCTCGAAACACCTTTCCCTGCTCAAGAACGCCGGCATCGTGCAGGATGACAAGCGCGGCCTCATGGTCTTTTACAAGCTGCGGACGCCCTGTGTACTGAAGCTGTTTTCCTGCATTGAGGGGGTCATGAAGCAGAAGGCGGCGGAAGCCCTGGCGGCGATCGAATCGTAAACCTGCGCGAACCGGTTTTTTTGGTGGTCTGTCGTCCGCAATTTGGTTGTTTGCCCAATAAGGATAGTAACGTGGCCGATTGGAAACAGGAATGGAAACCGTTTGCGTCGATCGTGGCGGTCTTCCTGGTCCTTTTCTTTCTCCCGCTGGGCTGGACCCGGTTCGACCATGCTGTGATGGAGTCGCTTCATCTGGCGAAATGGTATGCCCGGGAACACGTGCTGTTGTGCCTGATCCCGGCGTTTCTGATTGCCGGGGCCATCGCGGTGTTTGTAAGTCAGGCCTCGGTGATGAAATACCTCGGCGCCAATGCCCCCAAGGCGCTGGCCTACGGCGTTGCGTCGGTTTCGGGCGCCATCCTGGCCGTCTGTTCGTGCACCGTGCTGCCGCTGTTCGCGGGCATCTACCGCATGGGGGCGGGCCTGGGGCCCGCAACGGCCTTCCTGTATTCCGGCCCCGCCATCAACGTGCTGGCCATCGTCCTGACCGCCCGGGTGCTGGGTGTGGAACTGGGCATTGCCCGGGCGGTCGGCGCCATCGTGTTCAGCGTTGTTATCGGACTGGCGATGCACCTCATTTTCCGTAAGGAGGAGTTGGAGAAAGCCAAGGCGGCCGCAGCCATGCCCCAGCCGGAGGTAGACCGTCCACTGTGGCAGAACGCGCTGTACTTCGCGTCGCTGGTGGGGGTGCTCGTGTTCGCCAACTGGGGCGCGCCGGACGTGCCGGCCGGGTTCTGGTACGCCGTCTACGCGAACAAGTGGCTGTTGACGGGCGGTGCTGCGCTGCTGCTGGCCTTTGTCCTGGCCCGGTGGTTCGGAGTGCGCTGGTGGAAACTCGCGGCGCTTGCGGCCCTGGTGATTCCAGTGGCCTTCCTCGCGCCCGGCGGACCGCTCGTCCCCTTCACGTTGGGGGTGTTCGGTCTGGTCATTGTGGCCAACAGCGAATCCGGCGAAATGCAATCATGGGTTGAACAGACGTGGACCTTTGCCAAACAGATCCTGCCTCTGCTGCTGGCGGGGGTGTTGGTGGCCGGGCTGCTCTTGGGCCGTCCCGGCGAGGAGGGCCTGATTCCTTCCACCTGGATCGCACGCCTGGTCGGCGGCAATTCCCTGTGGGCCAATCTGTTTGCTTCGGTCCTCGGCGCGTTCATGTATTTCGCTACGCTGACCGAAGTGCCTATCCTGCAGGGGCTGCTGGGCAGCGGCATGGGTCAGGGTCCCGCACTGGCTCTCCTGCTGGCCGGGCCCGCGCTCAGCCTGCCCAGCATGCTCGTGATCCGCAGCATATTGGGGACCCCAAAAACCGTTGTGTTCGTCCTGCTTGTTATTGTCATGGCTACCGCGACCGGGATGCTCTTCGGCGCGATTACCCACGGTTGACGTGGAAAGGAACGGCTCATGAAAAAACTCCAGATACTGGGCACCGGGTGCCCCAAATGCCAGAAACTGGCCGAGACCGCCGAGACGGCCGCGCGCGAACTCGGCCTCGAATACGAGGTCGAGAAGGTCAAGGAAATTGACAAGATCATGGCGTTTGGGGTGATGATGACGCCGGCGCTCGCCGTGGATGGCGAGGTGAAGGTTTCCGGAAAGGTGCCGTCGATTGACGAGCTGAAGAAGTTGTTAGGGTAGTGCGGAAACGGATGAAGCAACTGCTGGGAGGGGCGACCATGTCACACGAAATCGATCGCAGGATGGTGCTGGGGGCCGCTGGCGCGGCTGTGGTGACCGGCGTGCTGGGCAGGGGGGCGCTCGCCCAGGCACCCGCTACGCCCCCAAAGATCATCGCGGTGAATACCAGTCTCCGGGCGGGCAAGACCACCGCCGCAGGGCTGACCCTCTGCCTTGAAGCGGCCAAAGAGATGAATCCCGCGCTTGAAACCGAGCTGATCGAGCTGGCCGGGCTGAGCCTCCCCCCACAGGTCGTTGTTGGAACGCCGTTGCGGGAAGGAGAAACCGATGATTTCCCGGCGGTGGCCGAAAAGCTCCGCGATCCGGCCGTGGCCGGTCTGATCGTCGGCTCGCCGGTGTATTTCAACAACATGAGCGGGTTGTGCAAAACGTTCATCGACCGGTGCATCGAGTTCCGCAAGAACGGGTTCGAGTTGCGCAACAAGGTGTTCGGCGCGCTGGCCGTCGGCGCGGCCCGCAACGGCGGCCAGGAACTCACCCTCAGCGCGATCCAGGCCGGGTTCATGGGCCAGGACGTCATCGTCGTCGGCGACGGGAAACCCTCGGGACGCATCGGCGCGACCCTCTGGAACCAGAACGATTCAATCGCGCAGGACGAATTCGGCATCGGCACCGCGAAAGGCCTCGGCCGCCGCGTCGCCGAGCTCGCGGGAATGCTGCACATTTAGGAAACAGAACCGCCAGGCAGACCGGCCGCATCGCGGCGTGAACAGGGAGATTTGTCGATGAAGGCGCTGCCCAGGATCCTCGTTGTTGTACTGTTGGCCGCCGCGGTGGCCGGTGTGCTGGCGTTGAAATCGCGTTCCACCGCCCCGGAACCGGCTGCCGGTGCGGCGGAGGCCGTGGTGTCTCCTGAACCCGCGCAGGCGGCGCAGGAAACGCCCGTTCCCGAAGCGCCCGTGGCGGCGCCCGCTCCCCCGGAGGGCCTGCCCCGGCTCGTCGAACTGGGTGCGGACAAATGCGTCCCCTGCAAGATGATGGCCCCCATCCTCGACGAGTTGAAAACAGAGTATGCGGGCAAAATGGACGTCCAGTTCATCGACGTCTGGAAGAATCCCCGGGCGGGCGAAGAGTACGGCATCCAGCTGATCCCGACCCAGATCTTTTTCGACGGGTCTGGCAAAGAATTGTTCCGGCACACCGGCTTCTTTCCCAAGGAGGACATCCTCGCCGCATGGAAGGAACTGGGGTTTGATTTCGGCACCGCGCCTGACAAGGAGCCCGCGTTCAGCCGCTGGGAGCCCGCCCAGCCCGATACCCGGCCCCGGGACGCGGTCTGTTATTTGTGCGACGGCGACATTGACGGCAGGACGCGCACGGTCATGAGCACGCCGGCCGGCGACGTCGGGTTCTGTGCGCCCCACTGCTACGTGATCACGTTTGCGAGCCTCACCGACGAGGCAAAATCGCACCAGAACGCGGCCGTGACGGACTGGACCGCCGGAACGCGTGTTCCTGTAATGGAGGCCGTTTACCTTTACGGCATGGATGGGGACGGGCGGCCGGAGGTCAAGGCATTTGCCGGGCGAAACGCCGCCGAGGCCGAACGGGCCCGGTCCGGCGGCAACGTCTTCTCATGGGAACAGTTCGAGGCAAAAGAGACCGCGGCCCGGTGCGGGTTCTGCGACCGGCCGGTCTACCCGGAGGACGCGTCCGTCGTGCGGGTGGACGGCATGCAGACGTGGGGCTGTTGCGTCATGTGCGCATTGGGCGTCGCGGCGCGCACCGGCAAGGACATCCACATGACGGCCAGGGACGTCCTCACGGGCGAGCCGATTACGGTGACGACCCTGGAAGGCCACGTCGCCAAACTCGAACCGCCCAGCGCGGTGGCCTGGGCAGGTGCGCGAAAAGATCCCGAGGGCAAGATCGTGTCCACGGGGTGTTTTAAGCAGGGTTTCTTCGCAAGCGAGGCGAATCTGCGGAAATGGGTGGAGGCCCATCCGGCTGCAACCGGACACCAGGTGACCATCGAGCAGGCGCTGGTCGCGAAGATGAAGCTCACGCCCGAACAAATCTCCAAAGCGTGCAAGATCGGCGAGTGCGCACCCAGATAACCGCAGCACAGGAGCCGGGACCGGAACCGTCATGCAGGATCTGTTTACCACACTGACCCGCGCCGTCGAGGGCAACGCCGTTCTCGCGCTCAGCGCCGCCGTCACCTGGGGCATTCTCAGCATCGTGCTCAGCCCCTGCCATCTCGCGAGCATTCCTTTGATCGTGGGGTTCATCGACAGCCAGGGCCGCACGGCCACCCGCCGGGCCTTCCTGATCTCGCTACTCTTCTCCGTCGGCATCCTGATCACCATCGGCCTGATCGGCGTGCTCACGGCGCTAGCAGGCCGGATGATGGGCGATGTGGGCCGTTACGGAAATTACGCTGTCGCCGCCATCTTCTTTCTGGTGGGCCTGCATCTGCTGGAGGTGATTCCGATGCCGTGGTCTGGTCCCGGACAGCTCAACATCCGGCGCAAGGGAGCATTGGCCGCATTCATTCTGGGCCTGGTGTTCGGGATCGCGCTTGGCCCCTGCACGTTCGCCTACATGGCGCCCATGCTCGGCGTCACGTTCAAACTCGCGGCTACGAACCTCCCCTATGGCGTCATGCTCCTCCTGGCCTACGGCCTGGGCCACTGTTCCGTCATCGTCTTCGCAGGCACTTTTACCGGGGTCATCCAGAAGTACCTCAACTGGAACGAACGCAGTAAAGGGGCTGTCCTCCTGAAAAGGATCTGCGGCGTGCTGGTGATTCTGGGCGGCCTGTGGATGATCTATGCGGCGCCCTGACCGGCCCTTGACGCGGGCCGCCCTCATGGGGTATATTTCGTCATATGGCGAAATAAGGAAATGAAACCATGCGGGACTTCATGGACGTGATCAAGGCCCTGGCGGATGAAAACCGCGTGCGCGCGCTGATGGCCCTGCGGGGGCGGGAGCTGTGCGTCTGCCAAATCATCGAGCTGTTGGGGCTCGCCCCTTCCACGGTGTCCAGGCACATGAGCATCCTGAAGCAGGCCCGGCTGGTGGTCAGCCGGAAGCAGGGGCGGTGGGCTTACTACCGCCTGGCCGCGGACAGCGCCACGCCCGATGCCCGCGAAGCCCTGGTGTGGCTTCAGGCACGTCTTTCCACAGACCAGGTTGTGCGCGCCGATACTAGGAGGCTCCTGACGATTCTGCGTACGGATCCGGAGACCCTGTGCCGAAGCCAGTGCCAGGCGCGAGGGGCGCTATCGTAAAAAAAAGGCAGACACGATGGAAGCTACAGTTCATATCGACCCGGGAATCTGCGGTTTTTCAACGAGCGCGCAGGCATCCTCCCAAGACAACCAATTCGTGGTGTTTGATATCCACAGCGATTGCGATAAGGTGCAGACGCTGGCCCGGCGCCTGGCCGAGTGCGGTCCCGTGGACGCCTACCAGGAGATCTCCCCTGTTGGACAGAGCGTGCTGCTGAGCGCGGCGCGGGAAACCCTGTCCGGCTGTTGCGCTGCCTGTGCCGCGCCGGTGGGGCTTTTCAAGGCGATGCAAGTGGCAGCCGGACTGGCGCTTCCCAAGAGCATCGCCATTAACATCTCCCGGGAGTAAATGCCCATGCCGGAGCGCCTTCGCATATTGTTTCTCTGTACAGGCAACGCGTGTCGCAGCCAGATGGCGGAGGGCTGGGCGCGGGCCCTTCAGAACGACCGGCTCGAGGCCTGCTCGGCGGGTATCGAGACGCGCGGGCTCGATCCGAAGGCGGTGCAAGTCATGGCCGAGGCCGGTGTCGACATCTCGCGCCACCGCTCGAAGAACGTCCAGGAAGTGATGGGCATCGAGTTCGATTATGTGGTGACCGTGTGTGGGCACGCCCACGAACACTGCCCGCTGTTCCCCGGGAAAGCGGAGATTGTACACGCTGGGTTTGACGACCCGCCCAGCCTGGCGCGGGATGCAAAGACCGAAGAAGAAGCCCTGGCCCATTACCGTCGCGTGCGCGACGAGATAAAGGCGTTTGTTGAGCGATTACCTCAAGCGTTGACAAAGGAAACTGTCCCATGAACGACCAGGATAGCATCCGTGAAAAAGTGCGAACCGGTTATGCGGCTATTGCCACGGGCGGCGGCTCGTGCTGTGGACCGGCCCGGTCTTGTTGCGGCGGCGGGGACGACGCCGCCCAGCTCGCGCAGGCCATCGGCTATGACGCCGAAGAGTTAGCCGCCTTGCCCGAGGGCGCCAACATGGGCCTTTCGTGCGGAAACCCCGTCGTGCTCGCCTCGTTGAACCCCGGAGAGACCGTCGTCGACCTGGGCAGCGGCGGCGGGTTTGACGTGTTTATCGCGGGGCGCAGGCTGGGGCCCGAGGGACGCGCGATCGGTGTCGACATGACCGCCGAGATGGTGGCCAAGGCGCGCCGCAACGCCGAACCGTACCGCCAGCGCACCGGCTTCGACAATGTGGAATTCCGGCTTGGCGAAATCGAGCATCTGCCGATTGCCGACAACGCCGCCGACGTGGTCATCTCGAATTGTGTCATCAACCTGTCGCCAGACAAGCCCCAGGTGTGGCGCGAAATCGCGCGCGTGCTCAAACCCGGCGGCCGCGTGGCCGTGTCCGATCTGGCGCTTTTGAAGCCATTGCCGCCCGAGGTGCGCGGCATGGTGGAAGCGCTCGTGGGGTGTATCGCCGGCGCCGTTATGGTGGAAGAGACCCAACGCATGGCGGAAGAGGCCGGCCTCCGGGACATTCGCCTGACGATCAAGCCCGAGTATATCGATTCGATGACGCGCATGAACGACCCGTTGTACAGGAAGGTCGTCGAGTCGCTGCCGGACGGCGCCAGGGCGTCCGATTATGTCGTGAGCCTGGAGATTAACGCACGAAAACCTCCCCGGTGCTGCTGTGGCGGTTGAATGAGGGTCCAGGCCGAAACGGTGACAGAGCGGAAGGCCATGACAACGACAACCAATTCTGCTGCGCGTGTGCCGTCCTCAAAACAGGCCTTGAGCGTCTTCGAACGCTATCTGACCGTATGGGTGGGGTTGTGCATTGCCGGAGGCATTCTGCTGGGCCGATTCGCCCCCGGTGTTGCGACCTGGCTGGACGGCCTGGCGATTTACGTCAATGGTGCGCCGGTGGTTTCGATCCCGATCGCCATCTGCCTGTTCTTCATGATGTATCCGATCATGGTGAAGATTGATTTCGCAAGCGTTATCAGGGCGGGTCAGAGCGGCAAACCGGTCTTCCTCACGCTCTTTGTCAACTGGTGCGTTAAGCCGTTCACCATGTACGGGTTCGCCCTGCTGTTCCTCGGGGTACTGTTTCGCGGATTCATCGGCGCGGACGCCACCGACATCGTGAAAATGCCCTTTGGCCTCGACCTGCCCGTGGGGGCGGAATACGGCGCAGGCACAGTCATCCTGTTCGAAGGCGCCAAAATGCTCGAAGTGCCGCTATGGCGCAGCTACCTTGCCGGGTGTATTTTGCTGGGCATTGCGCCGTGCACGGCCATGGTGCTGGTCTGGGGATATCTGGCCCGCGGCAATGACGGGCTCACCCTGGTCATGGTGGCCGTCAACTCCCTGACCATGCTCGTGCTGTACGGCGTGCTGGGCGGCTTTCTGCTGGGCGTAGGCCGGCTTCCCGTGCCCTGGCAGGCGCTGGTGCTGTCCATCGCCGTCTATGTCGCACTGCCCCTGGTGGCGGGATACGTTTCCCGAAGGTGGCTCATCGCCGCCCGGGGTGAAGCGTGGTTCAAAGAGAAGTTCCTGCATGTCTTGACGCCCATCACCATTGTCGCGTTGCTCATCACTCTGGTTCTGCTCTTTTCGTTTAAAGGCAGGGTGATTACGGCGAACCCCCTGACCATCTTGTGGATCGCCGTTCCGCTGTTTATTCAGACCTGCACCATTTTCGCCCTGGGTTACGCATTGGCCCGAATGTTGCGCCTCCGGTACGAAGACGCCGCCCCAGCCGCCATGATTGGCGCTTCCAACCATTTTGAGGTGGCCATTGCTACCGCCGTCATGCTCTTTGGCCTCTCCAGCGGCGCTGCATTGGCAACCGTCGTCGGCGTGCTTATCGAGGTGCCCGTCATGCTGATGCTCGTGCGCATCTGCCTCAGAACCCGCGGCCTGTTCGGCGCCGCGTAAAGCGGCCCGCAAGAACGCGGCCGCTGGACTCTGGCGGGGCAGGATGCCAGAATGGAGGTCAGCGCGGTGTGGGCTGCACCTGCGTGTGCGACGAAACGGCGTGGTTTGTCCTGTTTCCCGGCGCAAGGAGGCGGACATGGCGTATGGTCTCGAGCCAGACGAGAATCCAGCGGACGGTCTGAAACGGATCGCGCTGGAACAGCTCGACCAGGCAATCGGAAACGCCGTCAGCGCGGACATGGCGCGCGACGAGGCCGTCCATGACGTCCGAAAGTGCATGAAGAAGCTCCGGGCGGTCCTGCGTATGGCGCGCGCCGAACTGGGAGAGAGCACGTTCAGGAGGGAGAACACCTGCTTCCGCGAAGCCGCAAAACGCCTGTCCGGTCTGCGGGAAGCAGCGGTGCGGGTGAGCACGGCGGAGAAACTCCAGACGCATTTCACCGGGCAGGCCATCGACGTTTTCGCTCCGCTGCTTGACAATTTGCGGGCGCAGGCGGAGGCGGTGCGGGCGGAGCACCTGGACCAGGGCGACGCCCTGAGCGACGTCGCGGCGGTGTTGCGCGACGCGCGCGCACGCGTGGACGGGTGGCCGCTCAGGGCCCGGGACTTCCCGGCCGTGGCCGGCGGGGTGCGCCGGGTCTATCGGCAGGGTCGCAAGGGACTCTGCCTTGCCGGGAAAAAGGCGACGGACGAGCATTTCCATGAATGGCGCAAGGCCGTGAAATGCCTCTGGTACCATGCCCGGCTGCTCGAATCGGCCTGGCCCGCCATGATGGGCGCCCTCGTCTGGGAGCTCGACGTTCTGGGCGACGCGCTGGGTGAGGACCACGATCTGGCCGATTTGCGGGCGGCGCTCGCGAAGAAACCCGAACTGGCAGGCGGCCTGCCGGCGTCTGAGGCGATCATGCGCCTGTGTGTTCAGCGCCAGGATGAGCTTCGCCAGGCGGCCCGTTCCCTGGGCGCACGGGTCTACGCGGAGAAGCCGCGCGCATTCGTGGATCGGCTGGGCGCGTACTGGAAGGTCTCACACGCATCGACTTCCGGTTGACGCGGTTCTTCCCGGGTGTTCGTGGTTCTCAATCCGGAGTGTTGGCGACATGCGTCCCGCACGATTACACCCGGCGGTTACAGGCCCCGGGATAGGTGGACGTCAGGGCGCCCGCCGCCGGCAGGTAGCAGCTGTGCGCGTAATCCATCACCATTCGTGATGCGCTGAATTTCCACGGCAAGGTGCGCAGGGCGTGTTTCTGCATGGCGACCCAGGCATTGGGAATGCCGTCCTGGTCGCGATCGTAATACAGCGGCGCGACTTCGTTCTCGAGACAGGCAAACAGGGCGTCCCTGTCGTGCGCGTCCTGGCGTTCCGGCTCGCTGTGCTCCTCCCCGGCGCCGACGGCAAACCCGTTGTGCCCGTCGTACGCTTCCGCCCACCAGCCGTCGAGGATGGAGAGATTGAGTCCGCCGTTCAGAACGACCTTCTGTCCGCTCGTGCCGCAGGCTTCCCGGGGACGCCGCGGGTTGTTCAGCCAGACGTCGACCCCCTGCACCAGATGCCGGCTCACGTTGATGTCATGATCCTCGATGAACACGATTTTTCCCTTGAACTCAGGCATCTGCGTGACGTCATAGACGTGTTTTATGAGCGATTTTCCGCCCTCGTCATTGGGATGGGCCTTGCCCGCCAGGATGAACTGGACGGGGTGTTTCTTGTGATTGACGAGCCGGTCGAGGCGCCGCAAATCGCCGAACAGCAGCGTCGCCCGTTTGTACGCCGCGAACCGGCGCGCAAACCCGACGGTCAACACGGCGTAATCAAGGCAATGTTCCGCCGCTGCATTGCGCTCGCCCGGGTCGCCGCGCCGCGAAATCTGATGCGCCACGCACCGGCGGACGTAGTCAACCAGGCTCGTCTTGAGGATCTGGTGCTGTTCCCAGAACTCGACGTTGTCGATCTCCTCCACATCGGCCCAGGTTTCCGGCAGGTGCACGCGGTCGGTCCAGTCTTCCCCGTGATACCGGCTGTAGAGCCGGGCCATGGGCATGGCAAGCCACGTAGGCGTATGGACACCGTTCGTGATGTGAAAAATGGGAATCTCCTCGACCGGCCGCGATGGCCAGAGACCCTGCCACATCCGCCGGCTTACGCGCTCGTGAATCGCCGAGACCGCATTCCGGAACCGCGCCATCTTCAACCCCAGCACAGTCATGCAAAAGGTCTCGCTGTCATCGTGCGGGTTGACGCGTCCGAGCGCCAGCAGCTCCTGTTCCGAAATCCGGAGTTGTCTCCGCAGGGGGGCCAGCATACCCAGGAGCATACCGGCCGGAAACCGGTCGTGCCCCGCTTCCACCGGCGTGTGCGTTGTAAACACCGTCCGGTTTGAAATGCGCTCCCGGACTTCCTCGAACGGCCGGTTCTCGCGTTCGATCACCTGTCGGGCGGCCTCGAGCGTGGCGAACGCGCTGTGCCCCTCGTTCATATGGATTACGCTCGGACGGATGCCCAGGGCGTCGAGGGCGCGCATGCCCCCGATGCCCAGAATCAGTTCCTGTCGCAGCCGGGTGTGGGCGTCGCCGCCGTACAACTGCCCCGTCAGCCCGCGGTCCGCCTCCGAATTCTCTTCGACGTTGGTGTCGAGCAGCATCAGGGAGCATCGCCCTACCTCCGCGCGCCAGACGCGCGCCCAGGTCGTGCCCTCGCCGTTCTCCACCGCCACCCGCAACGGATGCCCTTGGTTGTCCGTCGCAACGTCGATGGGAAGATTCTCGACTTCGGCCTCGAGGTATTCCTCGCGCTGCCAGCCCTCGTCGTCCAGGCGCTGTTTGAAGTAGCCGTAGGCGTAGTACAGACCGATGCCCACCAGCGGGACCCCCAGGTCGGAGGCCGCCTGCAGGTGATCGCCCGCGAGCACTCCCATGCCACCGGAATAGATCGGCAGCGACTCGTGGAGCCCGAACTCCGCCGAAAAATAGGCCACGGGATTCAGGCGGGTCGGTCCGCCGGCGCGGGCGCCCCACGTTGCGCGTTCGGCGAGATACCCGTTGAGCTGATGGAACGCGTGCGTGATGCGCGTGTCGATCGCGAGCTCGGCGCCGCGTTTCCGGAGGGTCTCCGCGGGCACGCGCTTCAGGAAGGCCACCGGGTTGTGGTTGACCTCGCGCCAGAGCTCGGGGTCAATGTCCCGGAAGATGGCGATGATCTCCGGGTGCCACGTCCAATACAGGTTTCTGGCCAGTTCGCGGAATCGCTGGGCGGTCTTCATGGCTCCCCGCCTTTCTGGTGCCTGCGCGCCCCGGCATCCTTGGGAATCAGCCCTTCTGCGATCACCTTACATTCCTCTGCGCGGGAACGTCAATATGGAGTGTGTCGTCCTGCATTCCGTGCCGGCCCACTGGCCGCCCGGCATGCCGTCGATCTCCCTCGGATTTGCATTATCCCCGCGCTGCCCGTACGCTAGGCTCGACATAAACACCGGGCTCCAAATCAAGGCGGATCGTATGCGGATGGCTCAACGTCAGAATGTCGGGAAGATCATCGCGATCCGCGGCAGCGTGGTCGACGCCGAGTTTCCGGCCAGACTCCCCGAGATGTTCAACCGCCTGGCGGCGGGAGACGACGGCCAGGTGGTCCTCGAGGTCGTCCGCCACCTCGACGAGCGGACCGTGCGCGCGCTGGCGTTGACCCGGGTCCAGGGGATCTCGCGTCAGACGCCCATCGTCGACCAGGGCGGGCCGATTGAGGTGCCCCTCGGCGAGCAGACGCTCGGCCGCCTCTTCAACGTGTTCGGGGAGGTCATCGACAAGGGAGCACCCATCGAAGCCGCCGCACATCGCTCGATCCACCAGCTCGCCGTGCCGCTTACCCAGCAGTCGACCCGGACGGAGCTCTTCGAAACCGGCATCAAGGCGATCGATGTGCTGGCGCCCCTCGAGCGCGGCGGCAAGGCCGGCCTCTTCGGCGGCGCCGGCGTGGGGAAGACCGTGCTCATCATGGAGATGATCCACAACATGGTGGGCGAGTACCAGGGCGTCAGCATGTTCTGCGGCATCGGCGAGCGCTGCCGCGAGGCCGAGGAACTCTACCGCGAACTCCAGGAAACCGGCGTCCTCAAGAATACGGTCCTCGTATTCGGCCAGATGGACGAGCAGCCCGGCGCGCGCCTCCGCGTGGGCCACGCCGCCCTGACGATGGCCGAGTACTTTCGCGATGATAAGAAACAGGACGTCCTGCTGCTGATCGACAACATCTTCCGATTCATCCAGGCCGGTTCGGAAGTCTCCGGACTCATGGGACAAATCCCTTCGCGGCTGGGGTACCAGCCTAATCTTGCCACGGAACTCGCCGAACTCGAGGAACGCATCTGCAACACCGTCAACGGCGCCATCACGTCTATTCAGGCCGTGTACGTGCCAGCCGACGACTTCACCGACCCCGCGGCGGTGCATACCTTCGGCCATCTCTCCGCGTCGATCGTCCTCTCGCGCGACCGCGCCAGCCAGGGACTCTACCCGGCCATCGACCTGCTGCAGTCCAACTCGAAGATGCTGTCGCCCGAAGTCGTGGGAGAGAGACACTACACCATTGCCCGTGAAGTCCGCCATACCCTGGCGACCTATGAAGAACTCAAAGACATCATCGCGATGCTCGGACTGGATGAGCTTTCCCAGGAGGATCAGCGCACGGTGCGCCGCGCACGCCAGCTCGAACGGTTCTTCACACAGCCGTTCTTCGTCACCGAGCAGTTTACGGGCATGGCGGGACGCACGGTGCGCCTGGATAGCGCGCTGGACGGCTGTGAGCGCATCCTCAAGGGCGAGTTCGACGGCGTTTCCGAACGGGCGATGTACATGATCGGCGGTATCGACGAGGTCGCGGACAAATCGAGCGCCAGCGCCGGCGGTTCCGGTGGCGGCGGACCGGAATCCGGAGAAGCCTGAGCCATGCGGTTAAAACTCCTCCTGCCCACGCACATCGAGATCGACGAAGACGTCAGTAAGGTGACGGCCGAGGCCGTCACCGGGGCCTTCACGCTGCTCCCCAGGCACCTGGATTACGTCGCCCCCCTGGTTCCCGGCATCCTGAGCTACGAAGGTCCCGGAGGGGAGTCGTTTGTGGCCATCAACGGAGGCATTCTCGTCAAGACCGGCGAGGACGTGTGCGTCGCCGTTACGGAAGCGGCCGCCGGCGCCGATCTGGCCACCCTGGAACAGGCCGTTCGCGAGAAGTTCCAGCGCCTGGACGATACCCAGTCCCGCGCCCGGGGCGCTATCCGGCGCATTGAGGCGGACTTCGTGCGCCGCGTTATCGATTGGGAGGAACATGCACGCGCCTGACCCCGAAAAACGCGTGCGCGACAGGGAAGCGCGGTTCGAGCGTACCGTCGACAAGAAGGCGGTCCGGAAGATCCGCGCCCGCCGGGATCGCGACCGGACCATCTGGTCCTGGCTGGGCATGATGGGGCTTGTGGGCTGGTCCGTGGCGATTCCCTCGCTGGCCGGTGTTGCCCTCGGCATCTGGCTGGACCGGCGGTTCGGCGGGAACGTCTCCTGGACGCTGACGTGCCTGATTCTCGGTGTGGCCCTGGGCTGCTGGCAGGCGTGGTACTGGATTCAGAAAGAAAGCCGCGATGAGTGAACGCGGCGCTCGGATTATTCGCACGGAAAGGGAGTGGCGGAGTTGACATTGAGCATCATAGAGGCGGCGCTGGTTTTTGCGGCCGGACTGCTCATCGGCATGGCCTTCTTCGGCGGACTGATGTGGACCATTCGGGGTTTGACCCGGACCCGGCACCCGCTGGCCCTTGCGCTGGGAAGCCTGGTCATGCGCACCGCGCTGGTGGTGGCCGCGATACTGCTTGTCTGCCGCGACGAATGGCAGCGCTATGTCGTTGTCCTGGCGGGCGTGTTCATTGCCCGGCTGGTGGCGGTGCGCCTGTGGGGGCTGCCGCGCCTCCCCGGCATGAAACCGCCGAAATCGGAAAGAGAGTAGCCCATGGAGATGTCCAGCGTCACACCGGATCACGATGTCCTCTGGCAATGGGGCGTGCTGCGCATCGATCACACGATTGCCTTCACGTGGGTGGTGATGGCAATTCTGATTCTGGCCTCGTGGCTCATCACCCGGCGGATCTCGACCGGGACGCGCATCTCCCGCTGGCAGCATTTGCTGGAGATGATCGTCGAGTACACCCGCAGCCAGATCCGGGAGATGGCCCACAGCGACCCCGACCGCTATCTGGCGTTCATCGGCACGCTGTTCCTGTTTATCGCAATCAGCAACCTGCTGGCGGTCGTGCCCTGGTTTGTGCCGCCCACCGCCTCCCTTTCCACGGCGGCGGCGCTGGCCATTTGCGTCTTCTTTGCGGTCCCGGTCTTCGGCATCGCGTCGTCGGGGCTCGGCGCCTACCTCAAGGAATACATCAAGCCTTCCCCCGTGATGCTGCCGTTCAACCTTATCGGCGAGCTGTCGCGCACGCTTGCCCTGGCGGTGCGCCTGTTCGGCAACATGATGAGCGGCGCCAAGATCGGCGCGATTCTGTTGAGCATCGTGCCGTTTCTCATCCCTGTGGTCATGCAGCTTGTCGGGCTGCTGACCGGGCTGATTCAGGCATACATTTTCGCCATCCTGGCCATGGTCTACATCGCCTCGGGAACGCGCGCCCGGAAGGAACGCAACCCCGAGGTTGAACCGGAACCGTCCGGAAACTAAAAGGAGAACACAGCCCATGTCGAGCGATGCCCTTATCGGAATGGTCTCCATCGCCACCGCCGGAATCACCATCGCCATCGGATCGATTGGCCCCGCGCTGGGGGAAGGACGGGCCCTGTCGGAAGCGCTTCGCGCTATCGCACAGCAGCCCGACGAGGCCGGCACCATCACCCGCACCTTGTTTGTCGGATTGGCCATGGTCGAGTCCACTGCCATCTACTGTTTCGTGGTTTCGATGATCCTGATCTATGTCAATCCGTTCTGGAACCACTTTGTCTCCTAGGCAGGACGTGGGGAACGCCTTTCCGGTGCGTTCTTCGATTTGAGCAAAGGAACAACGCGATGCATCGTGCACGTCAATGCGATCAACGGCTCCACAGGATCGGGGCCGTCCTGCTGGCGCTTCTGCTGCTTCTGGCGATGGCCGGCGCCGCCCAGGAAGGCGGGGCGCCGGTTGAGGAGACGGTCCCAGCCGCGGCAGGGCAGGACGCGGCTGCGCCGCCGGGAGGCGGTCTGGCAACTTGGACCACCACGATCGCGCAGGTCGTGAACTTCCTCATTCTTGTCCTGTTGATGAAGTACTTTCTTTACGGCCGGATCACCGCCGCGATCGACAATCGCGCCAAACGCATCGCTGCCGAGCAGCAGGACGCCCGGACGAAGCAGGAAGAAGCCGAAGCCAAAGGCCAGGCCCTGGAGCAGAAACTCGCCGAGCTGGAACACGACCGGGCGAAACGCCTCGAGGCGGCTAAGGCTGAGGCCGCCCGGCTGCGCGAGGAGCTTACGCAACAGGCCCGCGAGGAAGTCGGCCAGGCCAAGGCGCGTTGGCAGGACGCCCTTCGCCAGGAACAGGACCAGTTCATGCAGTCGTTGCGGGCGGAAATCGGCCAACAGGTCTGCGCGCTCTCCCGGGATGCCCTCGCCCGGCTGGCCAGTCGCGATCTCGAATCGGCCATGGTGGACGCGTTTCTCAGCCGCTTGAACACGGACCGGGATGCCCTCCGTCAGCTCCTGGAAAAGGCGGACCGCGGCGCCCTCACGGTTCGCAGCGCGTTCGAGATGCCCGACGGTGCGCGGACCCGAATCGAGCAGGCGATCACCGGAGACGGGCGGCTGGCACGGGTCCTGTTTGAAGTCGATACGGATCTCCTTTGCGGCATCGAATTGCGGGCCGAAGGCAACGCCATCGGATGGTCGCTGGAGAAGTACCTGGGCGAAGTGGAAGAGGATTTCCGAAAGACCCTTGGCCAGGCCTCCGGACGGGAGTAGGAATCCAACATGACCGACATCGCAATCGAGCAGCCGTCGCTGAAGGACACGTTGAAAGCGGCCTCCGGCGAACTCGGCCGGGTCCTCGAACGCCAGTCTTCTGATCTCGGCGTGTACGAGGTCGGCGACGTGTTGCGCATCGGCGAGGGGGTGGCGACGGTGCGCGGCCTGCCCGGCGTGCAGGCCGAGGAAGTCCTGCGCTTCACGGGCAACCGTCTCGGGCTTGCGTTCAACCTCGACCCGCGGGAGATCGGCGTCATCATGCTCGATCACGAGGCGGGCGTCGAGGCCGGAAGCCCGGTGCGCCGCACGGGACGCGTCATGGACGTGCCGGTGGGCGAAGCGCTTCTCGGCCGCGTCGTCGATCCGATGGGCCGCCCGCGCGACGGCGGCGGGCCCGTTCGGGCCGCCGTGCGCTATCCCCTCGAACGCGAGGCGCCCGGCATCATGGACCGCCTCCCCGTCACGACGCCGCTTCAGACCGGAATCAAGGTAGTGGACGCGCTGGTGCCTGTCGGCCGGGGACAACGCGAACTCATCCTCGGCGACCGGCAGACCGGGAAGACGGCTTTGGCCGTGGCTGCCATCCTGAATCAGCGCCAGTACGGCCTCAAATGCGTCTACTGCGCCATCGCGCAACGCAGCTCCGCCGTCGCGCAGGTCGTCGCGCAACTCCGCCAGCGCGACGCTATGGAATACACCTGCGTCGTGGCAACGACCGGAGACGACCCCGCCGGACTGCAATATGCCGCGCCCTATGCCGCCACCGCCATCGCGGAGTATTTTATGCACCAGGGCGAAGATGTGCTGGTCGTGTACGATGACCTGAGCGGCCACGCCATCGCCTACCGGGAGTTGTCGCTCCTGTTGCGGCGTCCGCCGGGCCGCGAAGCCTACCCGGGCGACATCTTCTATATCCATTCCCGGCTGCTCGAACGCGCAACGCACCTCGATGCCGCGCACGGCGGCGGTTCGCTCACCGCCCTGCCCATCATCGAGACCCAGGCCCAGAACCTCTCGGCGTTCATTCCAACCAACCTGATCAGCATCACCGACGGTCAGGTTTACCTCTCTCCCCGGCTGTTTCAGCAGGGGATCATGCCGGCCGTAGACGTCGGACGCAGCGTCTCGCGTGTCGGTGGTAAGGCGCAACTGCCCGCCTACCGAAGCGTCGCGGGCGACCTCAAACTGTCCTATTCGCAGTTCGAGGAGCTCGAACGGTTCAGCCGCTACGGCACCCGCCTCGAAGAGGAAAAACAACAGATGCTGGAGCGGGGACGCCGGGTGCGCGAAATCCTCAAACAGGGACAATTCGACCTGATGACCCCCGGCGAACAGATCATCGTGCTCCTGGCCGTCACGGAGGGACTCATGGATGACGTCGCCGTGGAACGCGTGCGCGACGCGGCGCAAACGCTGCGCGACGAAGTCAAGGTGAAATGCGCCGGCATTCTCGAGGCCATTGAGCAGGGCGAGAAACTCTCCGAAACGTTTCGTTCCGGTCTTCGCCAGGCCATTACCGAGAGTATTGGAGGACCCGCGGCGCGGGACGATGCCAGTGGAGACGATCGAAAACCTCAGTAGACAGATCGGGACCGCCCAAGACCTTCAGTCCGTGGTGAAAACCATGAAAGGCATTGCCGCGGTCGCCATCCGGCAATTCGACCGCGCGGTCGAGTCCCTCCGGGTCTATAGCGATGCCGTGGAACTCGGATTCCAGGTGCTCGCAAAACAGCAGCCGGAGGTGCTGGCCATGAATCGGAGCGATGAGGACGGCGTGCTGGCCGCCCTCGTGTTTGGTTCGGACCAGGGCTTATGCGGCTCGCTGAATCGAGACATCGTCGACTACGCCCTCCACCATCTGAACCAGGGACCGTTCTCGTCTCGCACGCGTTTCTTCGCTCCCATCGGCATCCGGCCGTTGGGCGAACTCGAAGCCCGCGGCGAGACGGTCGAGATGCCGTTCGCGGTGCCTCATGTGATTGAGGGCCTCATCCCCGCGGTTCAGGATGTGCTTGTGAGCGTCGAGGAGTGGCGGGAACAAAAGAACGTCTCCCATGTCATGCTTTTCAACAACCGGCCCCGGCGCGGCGCGAGCTATGAACCGCACGCCCTGCAACTGTTGCCGCTGCCGGTGGATTGGCTCCGGGAACTGGCCGACCGGCCCTGGCCCACCAACCAGCTTCCGGGCTATCCCGGCGACTGGCAATCGCTTTTTGCGTCACTGGTCCGGCAATTCCTCTTCGTGGCCCTCTTCCGGGCGTTCGCCGAATCGCTGGCCAGTGAAAACGCCAGCCGCCTGGCGGCCATGCAGGCGGCCGAGAACAACATTGAAGAAAAGATCGACGAGCTCCATGCCCGCTACCACCAGCGGCGCCAGGCTGCGGTTACCGAGGAATTGCTCGATGTGATCTCCGGGTTTGAGGCGCTCGAAAAGGAGTAATCCCCCAGCGCGGTCATCGCCCTGCCGGTATCCGGCCCGGCCGCGTGCGGAATCTCAACCAGATCGGTATGATAGAGCCATTCGGACGGAATCCCTGTTCCGGCGGCCGGAGCAATCGTGAGGAGTCGGCGTGAAGGAGTTTCAGCATCTGGCCCTGGCGCTCGGCCTGGGCCTGATCGTCGGGATCCAGCGCGAATGGGCGTCCAAATACGCCGGCATTCGCTCGTTTCCGCTGATCACCCTCCTGGGGGCGCTGAGCGCCATGGCGGCCATCCATTTCGACGGATGGGTGATCGCCGCGGCCATGGTGGCCCTCGCCATGCTCATCATTTTCGAGAATTACCTGCAGGTGCGGGCGGGCAGATCGGACATCGGCATCACTACCGACGCCGCCGCGTTCGTCATGTTCTTTGTCGGCGTCATTCTCGCCCTGGATTATACGGCGTCCGCCACGGCCGTCGCGGGGACCGTGGCGCTGCTCCTGCACTGGAAGAAACCCCTGCATGGGTTCGTGAAACGCATCGGCGAAGAGGATGTCCAGGCCATCATGCGCCTCATCCTCATCGCCCTCGTCATCCTGCCCCTGCTCCCCAACCGCGCCTTCGACCCCTTCGGCGTCATTAACCCGTTCAAAATCTGGTTGATGGTCGTGCTCATCGTGGGGATCAGTCTTGGTGCGTACATGGCCTACAAACTGCTGGGCGCGCGGGGGGGAATCCTCCTGGGCGGCATCCTCGGCGGCCTGATCTCCAGCACGGCCACCACCGTAAGCTATGCCCGGAACACCAGGCAATACCCCGAAACCGCCCCCGCGGCCGCCGTCGCCATATTCGTCGCGTCCACGGTGGTGTTCGGCAGGGTCATCTTCGAAATCGCCGTCGTCGCGCCCGAACTCCTCAGCGTAACGGTGCCGCCCCTTCTCGTCATGATGGCCCTGATGGCCCTCGCCAACGGCGTCCTCTTCCTGTGGACCCGGCCCGGCGGGCAGAACCTGTCCCAGGACAAGCCGCCCTCCGACATGAAAGCCGCCATCGGCTTCGGATTGCTCTACGCGGTGGTCGTTCTGGCCGTGGCCGTCGGCAAAGACCATTTCGGCGAACGGGGCCTCTACGGCGTCGCCGCGTTGTCCGGTCTGACGGAAATGGACGCCATCACGCTCTCGTCGGCTCAGCTCATGCAGAAGGGCGAGCTGTCGGCCGATGTCGGGTGGCGGCTGATCATGGTGGGCACGATGGCGAACCTCGTATTCAAAGGGATCGCGGTTGCGGTCCTCGGCAACCGCCACCTGGCGTGGCGCATGGCGTTTCTCTTTGCGATCGCGCTGGCGATCGGCGGCCTGATCCTGTACCTGTGGCCTTCCGTGACGGGCGCGGGCGCCGTGGCCGCGAGTGCCGGGTAAGCGCCCGGCCTATTCCAACATCTGTTCGCCTTCCTCCAGATCCATCTTGAGCGACAGGAAGTTCAGGATGTCCTTCAGGGTGATGATCCCCGCCAGCTTGTCTCCCTCGAGCACCAGCAGGCGGCTGTTGCCGGTCTGGCTCATGCGCGACAACGCCTGCATCGGGTCCTCGTCGGGGGAAATGCTGTTGGCTTCACACGACCGCTCCATGATCTCGCCCACGGGCGTTCCGTCCCAGGCTTCGCGCTCCACCGTGCGGATGTTGCGAGTCGACACGCAGCCCAGAACCGTGTCGCCTTCGACCACCGGGAACATTTTGTAGTGGTATTTGTACACGTAGTCATCCACAAGTTCCCGCAGCGAGATGTAACGGGGCACGGTGACCACGTCCGTGCGCATGAACCGCCGGAGGTTTTCCCCCTCGAGCGCGCGGCGGATCAGCAGGTGCTGATACGACGACTGCGACGCGGAGCGCATGAACATCCCGATAAGAATCCACCAGAAGCCGCCGAGCACATTGCCCGAGAACAGCGAAAGTACGCCCAGGGCAATGAGGAAGATGCCAAACGCGCCGCCCACACCCGACGCAAATCGCGTGGCCCAGCGGAGATTGCCCCGCCACGCCCAGAGCGCCGCGCGCAACACCCGCCCGCCGTCCAACGGAAACGCCGGCAACAGATTGAACGCCGCCAGCAGCCCGTTGAGCCCGGCCAGATACCGAAACAAGCCCTGAAGCAGACTGACGCCTCCGCCTCGTCCAACGGCGAATGCCGCCCCCAGAAACACCAGGGAGAGCGCGATACTCGTGGCGGGACCCGCCAGGGCCATCAACAGCTCCGCCCTGGCGCTGGACGGCTCGTTCTCCATGTCCGCCACGCCCCCAAACACGAACAGGGTGATGCTCTTGATCTGCAGCCCGAACCGACGCGCGACCAGGGAATGCCCCAACTCGTGCAGGATGATGGACATGAACAAGCCCGCCGCGCCCAGCACCGCCATCGTCCAGTAGGCGCGAGCGCTAAACCCCTCAAAATAATGGGGGAACAGCCCCGTGGCGAGCGACCAGGTCACCAGGACCGCAAGCAGTATCCAGGTCGCATCGGCTTCAATCGAGAATCCGAACAGCCGAAAGAGCTTGAACTTGTGCGTAAACATCTTCCGGGGTCTCCTCGCGTTTGTCCAATCCAGACATGCCCGTCTTGACAACCCGTCCGGTGTGGGGCCACGCGGGCCGGCGTGGTCAGTCCCATTTCCGTTTTTCACGGGTGCGCCAAGCGGCTCATGGGCCGCCGTTCCCCAGTATACAGGGTTTCCCGGCCTTTTGGAGAGTGGCGCGGGCATCCCGCCTGTGTTTCCGAACCTCAGGTGGATGCCCGCGCCACAGCAGATGCCGGCTAGAGCAGTGTCGCGTTCAGCTCGATACGAGTCCCCGCAAGCGCTTTCGAAACAGGACACCCTTCCTTGGCCTGATTGGCAATTTCAGCAAACCTCGAGGCGCTGATCTCCGGAATCCGCGCTGTCATGTCCAGGTCAATCCGGGTAATGGCAAATCCGCCCTCCACCTTGTCGATCGTCACCTTGGCGGTCGTATCGATCCGCTCGGGAGTGAACCCGGCGTCGCCCAGCAGCGCCGAGAACGCCATCGAGAAACATCCCGCGTGTGCCGCGCCGATCAGCTCTTCCGGATTGGTTCCCGGCGCGTCCTGAAACCGCGTCCCGAAGGAAAACGGCCCTTCATAGGCGCCACTGCCCAGCTTCATCGTGCCTGTGCCCTTGATCAGGCTCCCTTCCCAACGGGCTTCTGCTTTTCGAGTCGGCATTTCGCATTCTCCTTTTCGTGTTGGCTCCCGCTGCCTTATCGTACACCCGGCCGAACCTTCAATTCTCTGCCCGAAGTAGTATTCCGGACCCCAGCCCGGCCGTCCCCCGCGGTCATTTGGTTCTGACCTTATCCGCCTCAGAGAGAACAGATTCGCCCCTCCCGATAATCCTCAGACCGGAACAATGAGCCGCACGCGCCGATAGCCCCCGTCCCCCAGGGCAATCGCACTTAATGCGCCCCGCACAAAGGGTCTTCGTGAGACGGGTTGTTTGTGACCCCGGTCCTCGTCT